>Ga0315268_10002195_pt1 | contig 22258 bp, 18 predicted proteins | sample C1_top_MG_FD_204535 | JGI IMG/M metagenome (GOLD analysis project Ga0315268, IMG submission 204535) | Sediment microbial communities from Yellowstone Lake, YNP, Wyoming, USA - C1_top | ecosystem: Environmental > Aquatic > Freshwater > Lake > Sediment | place: USA: Wyoming | collected 2017-08-01 | reverse complement strand
GTGGTCGTCCTAGTGTATGCTCTTCAGGACTTCCCTGAATCTCGATACGACATCATCGATCTCTTGTCTGGTTATGATCAGCGGAGGGGATATCCGTATGGCGTTGGCTGAGTTTATGGTCCATATTACAATGACGGCCTTCTCGAAGCATCCGTTGACGAAAGCGTCGGCTACGCCTGTATCCCTGAAAGCCACTCCGAGCATCAGCCCCAGTCCTCTTACTTGGGTTATGAGATTCGGAAACTCTTCCTGCAGTTCGAGAAGCCTCTTCTTGAAATACCCTCCCATCTCCGCGGCCCTCTCTGGAAGCTTCTCAGCTATCGTTGTCTCCAGTGCCGCCTTCGCTACTGCGCATGCTAGTGCGTGTCCGCCGAAAGTTGTGCAGTGGGAGAGCGGGGGCCATCTGAACGAATCCATAATTTCAGGAGTGGAAATGAAAGCGCCCATTGGAACTCCTCCACATGCCAAGGCCTTTCCCAGGGTCATGATGTCAGGCACCACATTCCAGTACTCGCAAGCGAACATCTTCCCTGTTCTGCCAAATCCTGTTTGAACCTCGTCCATGATGAGCAGAACGCCGTGCCGGTCACATATTTCCCTCACTTTGGGGAAGTAGTCGTCCGGTGGAACTATGAAGCCTGCCTCTCCTTGCACGGGCTCTACAATGAAAGCGGCCGTATCATCAGTTATCGCTCGCTCCAGAGCGTCGGCATCCGCGTACGGAACGAATTGACAAGCCGGCAGGAGCGGTTCGAAGGGCTTTCGATAAATCTCCTTCCACGTAACACTTGTTGCACCTAGAGTTCTTCCGTGAAAGGCTCGTTCGCAAGAGATCAACCACTTCTTCATAGTGTATTTTCTCGCAAGCTTCAGGGCACCCTCAGTTGCCTCAGTCCCACTGTTACAGAAGAAAGCCTTTGAGAGGCGCCCAGGCGTGATCTTGGCGAGCAACTCGGCCAGCTCCACTTGTGGTCTGGAGATGAAATTGCCAAACGGATACGTATGCAGAATCTTCTCGGATTGCTTTCGAATAGCCTCCAGTATCTCAGGATGCCCGTGACCAAGATTGTTTACGGAGATGCCGGCCGTGCAGTCGATGTATTCTCTTCCCGAGATGTCTCTCACGTAGACGCCGTGGCCATCCTCCATCACCAACGGCCTCTTGCTCCCGGGAATTGTTTGAGCCACGAACATGGCATCCTTTCTCGCGAGTTCTTCAAGATCGTTGCTGCGACTCGTATAGACAACCTCCAGCACTATCTGATGAAATGTGCACCATAATTATAGCTTAGTATTGGTGGCGTCACACCTGAACGGACTGCGAAGAAGATATTTGCTGAAGTTCCACTTAGCGGAGCGGTTTTGGCCAAGACGGTCCAGCTGCGGAGATTCGCCCAGAATCGATCAAAAGCGATCGAGATGTCTATCAAATGGATATCGACAAGCTCGTGAATATGAAACACTGGATCGTGTTCGGAGTTCTAAGCATACTATGGGGATCCTCCTTTCTTCTCATCAAGATCGCCCTAGGTGAAGTGAGTCCGATCACTGTGGTGGCGTTTAGCTATTCTTTTGGTTTGGTCGGAGTGATCCCGCTGATCTGCGTGGCCGGACAAGGTTTTCCTCGTGATCGATCCACGTATCTTTGCTACGTCTTCATAGCGGTATTCAACGGGGTCTTGCCTTTCCTTCTGACATCATGGGGAGAGACCGGAATAGATTCAGGGCTTGCCTCAATCCTCAATGGAACAGTTCCATTGTTCACTATCGCCATAGCTCACTTCTGGTTGGCTGACGAGAAGATCACAAAGTCGAAGATACTTGGCCTCATGATCGGTTTTCTCGGCGTAGTCATGCTGGTCGGAGGAAATCTCGGCCGCAGTGTTGCGCGAGCTGAGCTATTTCCACATGTGGCAGTACTATCCGCAGCCATTTGCTATGCGATCTCGATGAACTTCACCCGCAAATACCTGAGTACAAAGCCTGCTGTGGCCCAAACGACTATGATGCTGCTCTTTTCAAACTTGATCATTTGGTCAGCCATGCCCTTGGTTGGGCATCCTCTCCGTATGCCAGTTCAATTGACGACGTGGACTGCTCTGGTCTTCCTCGGATTGCTTAGTTCGTCAGCGGGATACTACCTGTACTTCGATCTGATCAATGCTTGGGGTGCCACACGCGCGTCGCTAGTCAATTACGTGTTCCCTATTATCGGGCTCTTTCTTGGAGTCACCTTCCTTGGGGAGACGATCACGCTAGGAATTGTCTCGGGCTCGTTTCTTGTTGTAATCGGTGTGCTTCTTTCAAGCGGGTCAAGTCTGAGGTGGATGCTGGCGTATCGTAGTACCCGTGACTCTGCTCCGAAGAGATCCTAAGAACTTCGCAATGGAAGCAAGTGATTTATTCGACCGGGACTTGCCCGGCTGCGGTGCAGTTGCAGAACCACGACAGGTTCTGATGGCGAAAGTTCCGCGAGAAGTTCTTCCTTTTCCGGGGACGGGTCAACGTCCTAGTCGTATGGAGGCAAGAGTCTCTCGAGCATCTTCTTCTTGAGATGCGAGTATTCCGGCAACGATTCGCCAATCAACGGTCTCACATAGTCCAAGAATCCCTGCGTTACGTAGTTTGATTCTTCATTGATGAAAGAGTCTGGAACTGATTTCTTCTCAAGAGCGACATCCTTCAAATCCACAAGGCCGCTTGCACAACTATATTCGACACCGGGTTTCCTGACTAACGTTACCATCTTTCCGGATATGCCTTCAACGCAAGCCCGGACGGCTGCCTGTCCAACCGAGTATGCTTCATCGATATCCACATTGGAGGCACAAGTCATTGACACTCTCTGAATGGTTCCAGGCCTGTCGCAGCGTGCTTTGATATTCAACTTGGAGGAGACGAGCCTTGCTAGGTAGTCACCAACGCCGCCAAGTTGCCTATGTCCGAACCGGTCTGTGTCAATCGCTTTGTCGGACGCGGTCAGGAATTCGCCTTTCTCATCCTTCAACCCTTCGCAGACGCAGACCACGACTTTACGCAGTCTTCTGTAAACCAAGTCCACGTCTTGAAGGAACTTGTCGAGTAGGAATGGTCGTTCGGGTAGGTATATCAAGTGGGGGCCTTCGTCCTTTTCTGTTCTCGCCAAGGCGGTGCTCGCCGTGATCCAACCAGTATCTCTACCCATGGTCTCGATTATCTTGACAGTGTCGGCAGTATAGATCGCCTCCGTGTCCAAACTCGAATCCCTTGCGGCAATGGCATTGAATCGTGATACGCTGCCGTAGCCAGGACAATGGTCTGTCACGAGAAGGTCGTTGTCAACAGTCTTAGGAACTCCCATGACATTCAGATCATATCTTCTTTTTTCAGCAAGATCGTCAATCTCTCTGGCAGTCTCCATCGAATCGTTTCCGCCCGCGCAAATGAAATGGCCTACGTCATGCGCGGTGAGAACCTCCATCACACGTGCGTAGTCTTGGGGTCGAAGCTTGTATCGACAGGAACCAAGGGCTGCTGATGGTGTTCTTCGCAGGTTCCGAATGGAGACCGGATCCTCTTCGCGCAGATCGACAAGTTCCTCACGGAGCACTCCCAGAATGCCGTTGACGGCACCATATATCCCTGCTATCTTCTGATGTCTCATTGCCTCGTCTACTACGCCCGTGACGCTGCTGTTGATTACCGCGGTAGGTCCTCCGGACTGGGCCACCAGCAAGTTACGAGGCAAATGTATGTTCACCTAGCTTGAGCGGCTCGTAGAATCGGAGCCAGTTGGTCTATTCTCTCTCCACGTGCACGCGAGATATGCTCGAGAGCTTCGTCGACTGACAGATCGTGGTGGACGATTCCACTCACTGCACCAGCAACTGCAAAGGGGTCTTCCGACCCTGGGAAGAGAACGTTTCTCCCTACCAGAGCACCGCGGACGTTGCTACCAGACTTCATTCCCGCAGAGAATTCCCGAAATATATCCGAAGGATCACCTGTCGACTCTCCCCCAAGCATCAGGATCGGACAGGTGGTGGCTCTTGTGACTCGCCCAAAACCTTCGCAAAAAGGAATCTTCAGCCAGATTCCCTTGGAAGAGTCGCCTAGGGCAGTGGCAACGCCGACCGTCTTGATCAGTTCATCAGATGTCTTCAACGCCTTGTAGCCTTCGGCTGTTTTCTCCACGCTGAAAGCCTCTAGAAAGACCGGGAGTGAGTATCCGTTGAGTTCCGTGATGGCCTTCGCGCAAGCATCTATTGTTTCGAGTGAGCGATCGTCATTCTTATCCAGTCGGAACATCAGTTTTGCACCATCCAAACGCAGTTTGCGTATCGATTCTACTGTGAACGATGTGAACCGGTCATCCATTTCAAATGAGCATCCACTCAGTCCTCCTCTGTTCATGCAACCAAGCAGGACTTTGTCATCCAGGAAACCATGACGACCTGCGTCAACGAGCATTTGATCCACTATCAGCAGGTCTTCAATTATGTCCGTCGTTCCCATTATTCCATCAATGTCGGGATTGATAGCGACTCGCAAGATTCTTCCCAGATACTCGTGTCTGTTTCCCATCCCGACGGGATCGCCGGCGGCGCGTGTGACTCTGCGGGCAGGATGATCGCAGGCAAGTATTGCGAGTTTGCCGTCATTCGTGAGTTTCTTCCTTCTCCGCCGTCTGAGCGCGGATTTCCTAATCAGATGGGGCTTGTCGACCCGCACATCCGTCATCATCCTGAAGACCGTTTCCGGAAGGAAATCCTGCAATACGAATCCGCTTTGTCCAGAGCTGCTCAAATAGAACTCGACCCCTGTTCCGCTTCACGAAGTCCCATTTCCCATAATAATACTATGCACATTCCCGATTCGAAGTGACACTTTCGAAAATTGTGGTGTTTGTCCGACGAGCCAAGCGTACTATTGTGTAGCTCCTGATCCGCACCGGTCACGACAGAACATAACCGTCAATGCTCGACCAAATGCGAATGCCTCAAATATGAATAGAACTTCAAAATGTCGTCCTCAGTGACGTTCCGGTGAAACTGTGCATCAATCACTCGACCTTAGCTCAAGCAGATGTTGACGTTTTCTTGGACGCTGCAGCCTCTGCAGGATTCGAGGGAGTCGAACTCAGGATAGAGAAACTGCGCCCCTATATGGCGACTAACCACAGTCTGGAACAAGTCAGGGGACTCTTGAAAGATCACGAACTAACGTCGGTTTGCCTGAATTCCTTCGAAGACTTCTCTCACGTGCCCTCTGCTGATTTCGAATTCTCTCTTCTCAGAGCAAGAGAATTCTCAAGAATCTGCCGTGACACCGACTGCGACCTATTCGTGGCATGCCCCAGCCCAGCTCCAAAGAATGTGTCAAAGAACGAAGCGCTGGCTGTCACAGCTGATCGTCTCGATAGGATCGCAAAGATAGCGGCCAATGAATCAGTGAGGGTTGCGTTTGAGTTCGTCTACGGTCGATCTGCGAGCACCCTTGAGGATGCTATTACAGTATTGGAGCGTACGAGATCCCCTAGTGTTGGTCTCGTGGTTGACACATTCCACTTCTATGTTGGGCAGTCCGTTCTGACCTCGCTCGACAGACTGCCTCTTGATCGTCTTTGGGTAGTGCATTTCAACGACGCCGAACGTGGACCGCTTGATCAGATGACTGATCAGAAGCGACTTCTTCCTGGATCAGGCATCATTCAGTTGCGAGAATTTGCAGAGAGACTGAAAGAGAGATCATGGAATGGATGGCTATCTGTAGAGATGTTCAGACCTGAGTATTGTACACGCGATCCTTACGAGTTTGCGAAAGAGTCAATGAAAGCTCTGGCATCTTTCCTCTAGTGTGTTCGTTTTGGAAGCCGAAATCAGTGCGTTGGTCATTGCTTATGCAAACCGACAAGTCATCCTGATCTGCGGCAAAGATCACATGAGCTTATGAATCATCATCTTTGCGTCCCATCTGTCCTTCTTAGTTTCCGACTGCCGCACCCCCGCTCCGGTCTGGCTGAATGCGTGATTCAGGATGGGACAGCAGACACGATGGGAAACGTCGGCAAGTCTTTTCTACTCATCAACATGTACTGCTGCCCGACGATCAATGTCGGACAAACAAATCGCTGCTGTTCTTCATGCCGACTGGAAACCAAGAAAGAACTATACCCCGACGCCTGAGGAGACTGCCACCAGACGTGCGAAATATGCAAGCAGAGTCTGGCATAATCCAAGGCTGATTGTAGAAGACATCTCCGTACCTGACGTTGGACCAAAAGACGTCCTTGTAAGAGTGAAGGCATGCGGGATATGTGGCTCAGATGTTCACATGAATGAGAGCGACAGCGAGGGGTACATGGTCTATCCCGGACTAGTCAAGACACCTGTTGTCATTGGTCACGAACTGTCCGGCGTGGTGGAGAAAGTGGGCAACGAAGTCACCAAAGTCAGGCAAGGAGACTATGTGGTCTCCGAGCAAATGTGGTACTGTGGCGAGTGTGACCCCTGCAGGACAAGCTTCTACAACCATTGCGTGAATTTACAGGAGATGGGGTTCACACACAACGGAGGATTTGAGCAGTACATCCGGGTGCATCAGAAATTCATTTGGAGTATTGAGAGTTTCAAGAGCCGGTTTGGCGGTGAAGACCAAATATCCGAAGCAGGTGCACTGATAGAACCTGCATGCGTCTCCTACAACGGCATGTTCGTGAGAGCCGGAGGATTCAGACCGGGATCAAACGTTGCGGTATGGGGGGCTGGCCCAATTGGCCTCTCCGCTATCGGACTTGCGAAGGCTGCTGGTGCCGCCAAGATAATCGCCTTCGAACTCATCCCCGAAAGAATGGAGATAGCAAAAAGGACGGGAGCGGACTGCGTGTTCAATCCCAAGGATCTCATGGAAAAAGGTACGCAACCGTGGGAGAAGATCGTCGAACTCACCGATGGAAAAGGCGTCGAGATGCACATTGAAGCTGCGGGCGATCCAATCACGATCATGCCCCAAGCTGAGAGAAGCTTGACGCTGGGAGGTAAGATCGTCCAGATAGGTCGCACGGACAAGACCGCGCCCGTCTTCTTCGAACTCTACCAAGTGAGATCCCTCCAAGCTTTCGGAACTCAGGGACACGCCGGAGAAGGCGTTTTCCCCCGCGTGATCAACTTGATCGCTTCAGGCAGACTAGACACGCTGGGAATCGTCACTGCACGATTCAAAGTGTCAGAGATCGGCACCGCCTTTGAGAGGATCAGAAGCCGGACAGATGCAAAGATCATGATCAAACCATGACCGCAAGGCAAGTTTGCCGCGTTCCGTTCTGAGCCGGGCACACACTCGATTCACAACAGTGACGTGTTCGTGTCTGTCCTGAAGAGAGTTCGTTTGGTCTGCGGTTCGATCGTCACTGATGGGAGTCGTTGAGCGTCCGAGACGATCTTGATATTGATGCTTGGTCACTATCCCATGGAAGTGCCGATCTGCTCATCCGTATTGCCTCTGTTGACCGCTCATGCACTCTTGTGTGATCACGAGATTGAGGCAATCAGATGGTGTGTAGTTCCCTATCTGCGAATCTTTTAACTAGAATACTGAGCGCTTCTTAGATGGGTCCTTAGCCATGCCCCTTCCTGTTCCATTGTCAGATTATCATCAGCGCATTGAGAAATGTCGCACGTCTGCGAGACAAGAAGGTCTGGATGCTGTGATTGCCATATCCCGATCTCCAGACCGATCCGGACATGTGCGATACTTGTCAAACTACTATAATCCGGTCTCTTACAACCCAACTACCAACGTCTCACTCGGTCTCGGATATTCCGCCGTATTGATGCCGGTCGAGAACGACCCCGTGTTGATAGCTGGATTCCCCCCAAACGAAAGCGGCCAAGAGGTTGCCATAACAGATGTCAGAATCCACCCGTTCATGTTCAATATTGCCAAGTCAATCCGTGAAGTGGTGGAAAGCAAAGGGCTCCAGAAAAGCACAATTGGAGTGGCGGGGCTGGACGTGATTTCTGGTCAAATCTATCTCGAAATGGTTCATGAAATGCCTAACGTGACCTTCAAGAATGCAAATACGATCATAGAGGATCAAAGGATCATCAAGAGTGCGCACGAAATCAAGCTGGTTCTCGCAGCAGCAAAGACGGCCGACAGTGCCGTCGAATGTGCCATGAAGGAATGCAGGGAAGGGAGACGAGAAAGCGAGTTGGCAGGCGGCGTCGCCAAGCAACTGCTATACAACGGCGCGGAAAGAGTGCTCTGGATCGACGTCAAATCAGGTCCCCGATTGAGTTATCCAATAACCTGGCCGATGGCATCTTCGCGAAAGATGAGGAAAGGCGATCTCGTGTTCTTTGACATTGGTGCCGCATGCAAAGGCGGATATCTGCTTGATGTTTCCAGAACAACGGTCTTGGGAAAAGCATCGCGACAGCAGAAGGAACTACTTGCTCTCACCTATGACATGAGTAGAGAAGTCATCGCCTCGTGTAGACCAGGAGTTAGATCAAATGAGCTTGTGAGAATTGCACAGGAGTACATCATCAGAGAGAAGAGCAGGGGGAGACTCCGAATAAGGCCTCAGGCAGAGATGACAACATATGCGGGTCACGGTTTAGGACTCGAGGTCGAAAGACCGCAGCTCACGCCTGAGCATGTGGAGAGGCTTGAGGAGAACATGGTTCTTTCTCCGGAACCTGGAGTAGTGGTTCCGGGGCTTGGTTCAGCGGTATTTGAGGAGAACGTGCTTGTCACCAAGCAAGGAGGCAAGTTACTGACTAGAAACGTGCATACAATCTGGTAAGCAAGCTGTCTGTAGAGCCCGGTGCGATAGAGATCTTTTTCGCCTATACCCTTAGAACACAGGATCAGTGGTTGTCCGAATAATCAGGTTTCTTGGTGGTTTCTGCCCATTCGGTGACTTCGCACGTGCGAATGCGCGTTGGCAGTTCTGCTAGCTACCTCACCTCAGGGATCAGGCGACTCTGCACTTGGGTCTACGGGCTCAGCGAAGCTCGCCTGATCATACAATGGTCACGGACAGGATAGCCTGTTGTTCACAATGGACATTCTGAGAGTCCGGATGCTTTGATCGCGTGGAACCGTTATGGGGGGTAGGCTAAGGTGTAGATGTGTCTGCCTCCCTTGAGAGGGCCTTTAACCACGGCGTCGATGTCTTCCCTTCTCCTCTGAGTGACCTGTTCAACCGGTGGTAGCTTCCCTGCAGGGAATCTCTTCATGATGGCATCGTGAAGCTCCACGATATAGTCAAGCAGGGCCTCCATCCCTATCATTGCCTTCTCAGCATCTGCGAGAGTTGCTCTCCCAACCACGCCCGGCGGATACGCGAATATCTCGATCGGTCCGAGTCCCACCTGCCCATACCAGTTGACAGGCTTCTGGTATACATTCCCGGCTTTGTCGACGTGCCTCGACTGATCATCGAGAAAGCCACATGGCTTCGTGTCTACGGCTTTATCCATCTGGAACATGTCTGGGAATAGCGCGAGACTGAAAGACGTCTCGACCTCGTCAGCGTGAATGAATGGTGTCTCAAACGGTCCGCCATGTTGTTTGTCCTTCACATGCTGTGGTATGGCATGATACCAGTTCAGATTCACGAATACTCCTGGCACTTGGAATTTCTTTGCGAACTGATGCATAGCAGAAGGTATTACGTATTCTTGCCCGTGGCCATTCAGGAGTATCTGTTTCCTGAACCCGGTATTCCATAGACCCGCCATTATGGCTCGAATATTCGCCTTGAAATCGTCGTCATCCACAACTATTGTGCCGGGCATTCCCAGATGGTGGTATGGGTGGGACCCGTACCAACAGGGTTGTGCCACGGTACATCCAGTCTTCTGTGCCACGAGTTCCGCCATTCTGGTAACTAGGAATGTATCCTCGCCGAGTGGAGCATGGGGGCCGTGGGCTTCTGTCGAACCGAGCGGGATGATTATCAAGTCGTTCTTCTTCAGTCTCTCGTCTACGTCAGACATCGTCATGTTCTGCAAGTAGATCTTAGAGGGCTTATCCATGTGCCCGCCTTCGGGGGGGATCTTCCACTTTGCCATTGAACAACCGCCACCACGCAAGATCACTATTTGGTCTATAAGGTTTCGGTGCAATTCTGTTTGTCTGAGTGAGCCAGCCGTCGCATTTTTCCGCCGAGACAGAGAATGAGCCCTCGCAAGAGATTTTTGCATGATTCAATATGTTAGGATCTCGACAAAGATGAAACTCAGCATAGCGGTACCATTACTCACGGACTCGAGAAGAACCTACGCTGACTTGCGAGATCATATTGACCATGTCCATAATAATCTCTTCGAAGGCGTTGAACTCCATATCGACGATCCTAGCAAGGTAGACCTCACCAGACTCGAACGGATGATCCATGAAGCTGGACTCGAGCCTGTGGCAATTGGAACAGGCATGACTTACACGAAATACGGGCTAAGCTTCCTTGATGATAGAACGCATGTGCGCCGAGCAGCGGCTCGTAGAGCAATCAAGTACATCGAGTTGGCATCTGCACTCCACTGTCCCGTCATTCTCGCACTCATTCGTGGAAGGTACTCGCCTGGGCTAGGTAGGAAGCATGCGCTGCAGAGGCTATCAGAGACACTGGGGAGACTTGACCGAATCGCAGAGCGAAAAGAGGTCAAGTTGCTGCTGGAGCCCGTCAATCGCTACGAGACTAACACGATTCAGACGCTCTCAGATACGGCAGACATGATTGAGAAATGTGAGGCGACAGCAACAAAGATACTCTTGGATACCTACCACATGAACATAGAGGAAGAATCGCCGGATCATGCGATTCGTTGTTTCGCTCGCCTCTTGGGACACGTTCACCTTGCAGACTGCAATCGAGGCGCACCGGGCCAAGGGCACATAGATTTCAAGGGCATCCTTGGGACCTTGAAGAACTTTGGTTATCGTGGCTGGTTGAGCGCAGAGATCATTTTCAAGCCTGACGAGGAGACTGCTCTCAAGCAGACTTACAGTACGATCAAGCCTCTGCTCTAGTATTGGAAATTTCCTTCCCAGGATGAGGCCGAGTCAACGTTCTCCTATGGAGTTGACCTCTTACGACGCCGCTACGATGTGATGAATCAGGGAACTGCCGCTTCGGGACTCTTTGATCTGCTGGAAAGCTATTTGAAGTCACAATCACGATAGACTCATGCAGGATGTGTCGAAATGGCGAAGCTTCCTGTTCCACTGAGCGAATACAAAGAGCGGATTGAGAAGTGCAGAACACTCGCCAAGCAAGCGGGATTCCAAGCGCTGATGGTCTTCTCTCATTCTCCGGACAGGCCTGGTCATGTCAGGTATCTGTCAAACTACTATGCGCCCTGCTCATTCAATGCGTCAAGTCTCCCGGGAGAGGCGTTCAGGAGAGGGATGGCCGACTCGTGCGTTCTTGTTCCTGTAAACGAAGAAGTAGTGCTCGTAAAGGCGGAAGTGCCTTGGGAGCACGAGATAGCAATCAACGACGTTCGGGACTATCCCAATGATATCGTTGACATGATCACTGAATTGGTTCAAGAGAAACGCTTGGATAAGGCAACAATTGGGATTGCTGGTGAGGACGTAGTCTCGGCTTACATACTACAATCGATCAAGGACAGACTCCCCGCGGCTCGCTTTGCCTACGCCGACCATCTAGTCGAGCGGCTAAGGCAGGTGAAGAGTCGCAACGAGATAGCTCTAATGCACAAGACAGCAGAGTTGTCAGACAAAGTTCTGAAGGCAGCTGTGGAATCTGTGAAGCCGGGAGTCAGAGAGCGAGATGTCGGCGCAGTTGCGGCTGCAGCTATGCTCCGAGAAGGGGCAGAGAGAGTCCTCTTCAATGATGTTCAGTCCGGACCAAACAGTGAATTGGTGATCGCATGGCCCATGGCTGGAGACAGGGTCATCCGCGAGGACGATGTCGTCATGATAGATCTTGGGGCTCAAGACGGGAATGGCTACTTCTTCGATGTTGCGAGGACAACGGTGGCCGGCAAGCCGTCAAAGGCCAAGCAGGATCTGTTGCGACTGGGGCGAGAGACCACGGACTTTGTGGCTGAGATTGGCAGAGCCGGGCTCGGAGGCGTTGAGTGGATGAAGAGGACCAACGAGTTCTTGAAAGAACGCATGAAGACCAATCAGTACAGTATCGCCCATCCGGACCCGGTGATGTTCATCGGACATGGCATGGGGCTTGATATGGAGGCGCTCTGGTACGTTCCAGGTGCAGACATGAAGCTCCAAGAAGGCATGGTGCTCTCCATTGAGCCCTGGATCCGTGTAGCCGGACTTGGCGCTTCAAGATTCGAAGATCTCATGCTTGTTGCCGAGAATCGTGGCGAGCTGCTCAACAAGTATCGATTTGCGATCTGAGCGTGCGCTGCCCAGCGATCACCAGTACGACGTCTTTGCAGCCGCTGGGTCGGTCGGCAACGTATTTGAGGTACTAAGGGGAGTCATTCCTGGCAGTAACCCGTTTCTTCCTGAACTCGCGAGGGAAACGTGTTAGGTCGTCTGGCACTCGGCGATTGGAAGTTGGGAGGGAGAGTTGAGGACCTTCAAGCCATGGCGCTCAAGACTTTCGTGCTTGCTGCGATATGTTCCTTGATATCTTCCTCTGTATGTACAACTGAAATGAACTCGTGTTCAGACTGCAACGGATGAAGGTATATTCTCTCCTTCATCAACTGCTGCTGATATCTTGGGAACTTGCTAGTGTCTATCTTGAAGAAATCCCTGTAGTTAGTGACTTCCTTGAGTTCTGTGAAGTACAACTGCCCGCCGGCTGCACCAACGCTCTGAAATATCGCCTGAATCTTCGCGCGTTCTATGGCATCATCATATCCTTTCTTGAGCATTTCTGCCGTCTTGTTCAGATGTTTGTAAGCTGCATAGTCATTGGCGCTCAGGACATTTAGCGAAGCCAAAGCCGCGGCCATGACAACAGGATTTGCATCGTAGGTTCCGGCATGGAAGATCTTCCCGGGAAGCACGTCTTTCATGATTTCTTTCTTCCCTCCGATTGCGGACACCGGAAAGCCTGCGCCTAGGGCCTTGGCATAGGTAATGAGGTCAGGCTTGAGATGGTAGTATTGAGCTGCACCACCTGGCGCTAGCCTAAAGCCACTAATGACTTCGTCGAGAATGAAGACGATATCGTTCTCTGCGCAGAGTTCCTGTACGCCTTTCAAGTATCCATCTTTGGGAGGTATGCATCCATTGTTCATCATTATGGGCTCTGATATCACCGCAGCGATTTCGTTGGCTCGTCTCCTTATCGTCTTCTCAAGAATCTCAAGATCGTTCCAAGGCAGAACGATCATGGTTCTCATAGTGTCTTCCGGTATTCCCCACGTGGATGGCATTTTGTAAGGCGCATAAGGAGGACCTAGTGGTGGAACTCCCAGGGAGGTCAACATTGTGTAATCGCTCCATCCGTGATAATGACCCTCGAACTTCACGATCTTGTCTTTGCCAGTGTAGGCTCTAGCGAATCTCATAGCATGGAGAACAGCCTCCGTTCCACTGTTGGAAAACCTGATCATGTCAAGATGAGGGCACATCTTGAGGATTTTTTCTGCTACCTTGATCTCTAGTTCGTCTGTTCCAACGTACATTGTCAGGCCTTTGTCGAGCTGTTCTTTGACCGCTTTCATTAGCTCGGGATGCCCGTGTCCAAGTATGTCCGGACCCATTCCCATGGCAAAATCTATGTATTCATTTCCATCCGCATCCCAGATTCTCGAGCCTTTGCCTCTGACGAAGTTGAGTGGATAGGGAACGCCATAGTAGCTCCAACATCTGCCGTGCGTGCTCGCTCCTCCAGGTATCACCTTCGTCGCGCGTTGATAGAATTCCCAAGACTTCCTAGTGTTCAACCCTGGCGCGTATTCTGAGTACTTCGTCTCAGGCTTGTCTGCAGTGACCATTATTTCGCACTACCTTAGATCTCGGGGGCCACGACATGCAAGGCCTTTGCGAGTTTCTGCGTATAGTTGACGTAGTAGTGCTTCACTCCTTCTGGGATGAACATCACTTGGCCTTCCTTCACTTCGAAGGTGTCCTCGGTGCCGGCTAGGAACACTGCCATCGGTCCTTCAAGCACATAGAGAGCCTCATCTCCCTTGTGCACTTCTGGGTCGGATGCGCGGACAGTTTCTCCGCCAGCCGGCAATTCGATGGTGGAGAAGTGTATGAAATCGTTGCTAACGTAGAATGTTTCGAGCATAGGATGATCCTTGCCATGGATCACCTGCAGCGCGTCTCGCCGCGTTATGAGCCAGTGTTTCGGAGGTTTCTTTCTTGCTTCCGGACCAGGCACGGGCCACTTACCAATTGAATCGGGACCCATTCTATCTCACCTAATCCGCCTTGAACAACTTGTGCTTTGTTGGAAACGTAGGTGCATGGGTTACTCCCTTCCCGTAGATTTCTGGGGCGATTGCATAAAGCAGCACACATTCTTCATTTGTGAAGTTGTAGCCGAAGTGCCAAGCGCCTGCTGGTTGCCACACGACATCACCTTCGCGCGCTTCTGTGACTTGGCCTGTCTCGGGGTTCAGCTGGGTTATGGTTCCCTTCAGAATCCAATAGACCTCGTCTCCAATGTGAACGCTTTCCGGAAGGTACTTTGAACCGGGGGGCACAGTGAATATTCCGAAGTGTAGTTTGTCCGTGCTAACGAACAAGTGGCTGAGATTACTGTAGTAGGGAGTTCCCAGAGGTTTGCCCGAGGCGGGTAGGACAAATGCCTGCTCTTTTGTTATGAGCATGGGTTTCTTTTCTTTGGCCGGAAACGGAAAATTGCCAATCTTCTCTGACATGCTGTCACTTTGTGGAGTCCAGTAAGGGGGATGATGCAATATAAGTTTTCTCAGAAATGGCAGCCCGATGCTCCACTCAGCCAGCGTGATGTTACTAGCAATATCAGTTTCGTCCTGAGTTGGCGAGATGTGAGACGCTTCATGCCTGTTTGGAGAGGTACTTGTACAACTCTGGTCGTCTGTGCATCATCGTTCCTGGAACGCATCGGAAAGGCTTCGGGACTTCATAGGATTCCGGTGTTCTTCTTAACCAGTGTATGCGGTCAATGTCAAGAGTCGCAGATATTACTCCCTCTTTATCCGTCTCGGCCAGGACTTCTTCTGGTCCCGTGATAATTGCTATTCCTTGTTCCGTGCCGAAGAGGTTTGAACATGATATGACGTATGAAAGATTCTCGATCGCGCGAGTCCGGACCATCTGTATCCATGAGTCCCTTATCTCATAGTACTTGCCACCGCACGGCCAAAACATCATCTCTGCGCCTACTAGCGCCGTAATTCTCGCCACTTCTGGGAAACACACTTCATAGCAAATGTGTATGCCAACTTTGCCATATTCGGTCTGGAATACTTTCAGTACTTCTTCCTCGCCACCCGAAACGCGTGGTTCGCCCACTGCCAAGTGAGTCTTCCTGTACTTGCCCATGACTTCGCCTTTTGGATCTATCAGGAGAGCAGTATTGTAGAACCCTTCACTGGTCGCTCGCTCAGCCATGGTGCCTGGTATGATGTATACTCCGCAGTCTCTGGCCTTTTCCCTGAAAGCTCTGACTCCGGGATAGAGTTCGATATCTCCCGCTGGGATTTCGTTGGGTTCCGAATGTATGAAGTCCTCTGGAAAACAGATTATCTTTGCATCCTGAGCTACTGCATCGTCAACATATTCCATAGCTTTTTGTATATTCTCCCGGTCCGTTGGTCTTCTCAACGGGAGTACACAAGCGACCTTGACCTTCATTGGTCAGCACTGCAGCGGACGGTCATCTCTCCAGCGAATATAAGAACTTCTGCGGGAAAATCGCGAAATGACGAGCCCGTTAATTGTGCGAACTCTCTTTGGCCCGTCTTGATTTATGACATCTACGGATCCAAAGAGTATTCTCCATATTGCCTTGCTGCTTCGAACATGGCGATGATGTTTGCGGGTGGCACATCAGCTTGGATATTGTGGGCTGGGGCAAAGATGTATCCCCCTTGGGGGGCCATGTTGGTGAGAAGCGTCTTGACTCCTTGCTTCACTTCTTCCGGTCTTCCTTGCGGAAGAAGCCTCTGTATGTCGAGGCCCCCATGGAAGCAAAGGCGAGTTCCGAATTCTCTCTTCAGCCTCACATGATCCATATTCGCTGCCAAGGGCTGGATGGGATTCAGTATGTCGATTCCAATTTCAATAAGATCTTCGATAAATGGGTAGATTGATCCGCAGGAGTGGAAGAAGATCTTGCCGCTTGTCTTGCTCTTGATGAGGCTAAGGAACTTCGCGACACGTGGTTTTATGAACTTCCTAAAGAGTGCGGGAGAGATAAGTGGGCCAGTCTGCATCCCGTAGTCGTCTCCCCATTCCACTACTTGGATGTAAGGACCGACAGCACTCATGTATTCTTCATAGAAACGCATCTGCACATCCAAGATTCTATCCAGAAGCGCTTCAGCATACTCCGGTCTGGACATCATATCGACAAAGAAGTTCGGAAGACCTCTGAGCCACCACGCTTGTTCAAATAGACCCGGGCCTGGGGCTGAGACCCCCGCAACAATCGCGAAGTCCGTGTGTTCGAAGAGTCGTTTTGCCTCTTCCCTCACTCCATCCATTCGGCCAGGTGCTTTGACATCAGGACAGGGATATTCGGCAAGAGCACTCATATCCGGTTCCTTAATGGGATGATCGATCATGTCATAGTAGTAGGGGTTCTTACCCCATTTGATTCCCCACTCGTCCACGAAATAGGACCGACCCGATTCATCCAGCTGTTCCACGGGATTCCAACCTTTCGGGGGTTTCATGTACACGGGACGAAAGTCGGAATGGAACTTCGTCAGGATCCTCTTGTCAGGACAAGCCAATTGTTGAACCATGTCCACGATTTTGGTGGTAGACTGTAGGCCTAGTTCTTGCGTCAGGTTGTTGTGAGCCACTACATGGATACCTGAACAGACCGTTCCTCCCAAGTCTATCGGAACACGATCCGGTTCCTTGTGAGCGAGAGAAGCTTCAACTCTTTCTCTTGGATTCAATTTAGCATCCCAAAGGATTTGATATACGGCGCAATGCAGACGATGCATTGCATATAGGAGTTTGGTTGCCTCGCCTATTGACGGATGAGGCAATACCGAGCATTACGCGAATCTCAATCGTCTTTGTCCCGGATGAGTATGAGGTTTTATTTGCTGACCGGGTCGATATGGATCGTTGACGAATAGAGGGCGCTGTATGGATCCTGTAGTTGATTTGAACGAATATGTGCAGAGGCTGTCAGAGCATTCGATGCTCCTGAGAGTGGAGAATGAGGTTAACCCGATCTACGAATTGGCTGGGCTGGCCGTCGAAGCCGAAAGAAGAAGGGAACGTGCATTGATCTTCTCTTCGGTCAAAGGTTCCTCAGTTCCCGTGGCATCGAATCTCTACAGTGAATTGGACAGAGTGGCACTAGCGTTTGGTAAGACCGCTCCTGAGCTGCCGCAGTATTTCCTTGAAGCAATGAGAAGCCCGATCAAACCGACCTTTGTGAAGGGCGCAGAAGTACAAGAGGTCAGAGAAGACTCCTTGGACTCTCTTCCCATACCTCATCACTCGCCATCCGATGCAGGGCGATACATCTCGGGAGGCATCTTGACCGCTCTCCATCAAGGAAGAAGGGCGATGCAATTTGCGCGACTTCAGGTGAAAGATTCGAGGAAACTTGTTGTCAGGATAGATCCTGGAAGAACCATGAGGAGTTTCATGAGGGACACCGATGTCTTGGATGTGGCTGTAGCTATTGGTGCACCGCCTTCCGTCGAGTACGCAGCTGCAGTAAGAGGATTGGACTATGACAAGCTAGCTCTTGCAGGAGCGTTACAGCACAAACCAGTCGAAGTCGTCAAGTGCCTTGAGGTCGATTGCGAGGTCCCAGCGAGGTCTCAGGTGGTGATAGAAGGCATGATGGAGGTCAAGAAGCTTGAACAGGAGGGACCATTCAGCGAATTCACAGGATACAGCAGCCCATCCGAACTCATGCCAGTAATCGAGTGCAAGAAGGTGACGAGAAGAAGTGACGGGATTTTCAGGACAATTGTTGGAGGATCATTGGAGCATGTCATGCTCAACAACGTGGCGAGGGAAGCCAACGTCTATCAGTTGCTGAAGCGGGCAGTGCCGGGTGTCCTAGACGTCCACCTGCCAGCGTTTGGCTGCGGATTCATCGCGTTTCTTTCGGTCAAGGCGGACTACGTATCGGAAGCGAAGAACGCCTTGCTGATAGCTTTGTCAGCGCATCCGGTAGTGAAGTATGCGATTGTTGTCGACGAAGATGTCAATGTGAGGGATGAACGGCAAGTCTTCTGGGCTGTTGCTACCCGAAGTGGCGGCGATCTGGATCTCGTATTCGCTCCGAGAACCTACAACCATGTCATGGATCCTGGAAGCGACAATGGGTTCGTGCACAAATTGGGAATCGATGCAACATTCCCTCCCGAGAAGAGAGAGCGCTACAAGAGGGTTAAGTACGAATAGAGCCTAGCAGGATGATGTCCAATCCACTGACACCCGGCCTGGGCCTGGCTCTGATAGGTGCTACCTGTCTCTCAAACTAGGGCTACCTGGCAGCCTTTCGTTGTGGCCGTTTCCGCTCGGATAATACGGATTCGAGACCTGGTCTTCTCGATTCTGAGAAGTCTCCTAGTTGTCCACGCCCTCATATTGTTGGAGAGCCCCGTTCCCCGCACGCAATCAGTCACAGAGCAGGGATCAGTGTAGCCCGATCGGTTCGAAATTCGAACGAAATTCATATAAGAGGTTCCAGTACGGCCGAATGAAGACTGCAAATGACCAACACCATGATGGCGGCTGTATTCAAGGGCGACGGAAAACTCGTCCTAGAAACTCGTCCAGTGCCCAGTATTAGAGATTCACATGACGTGTTGCTCGCGGTCAAGGGCGTAGGCATCTGTGGCACTGACCTTCACATTCTAGAAGTACCCCCAAGGCACCCGGCTACCAGAGATGTGATCATGGGACACGAATTCTGTGGGCAAGTTGTCGAGGTCGGGTCGAATGTGACTAATTGTAGTTCAGGGGACAGCGTTGCCGTCGATCAAAATGCTGCTTGCGGCCATTGTGCGGAATGCAGAGTAGGTATGCCTAATGACTGCCTAACCGTGTTTAGTGCACCTGTTCCCGGATTTGCCAATACACCGGGGATCTTCTGTGATGGAGCACTAGCCAAATACGTTGTCGTGAGTGACTACATGCTCTATCCTGTCGCTTCCCGTGTTCCTTGGCATCACCTGGCAATCACTGAGACAGTCGCTTGCGCTGTCAACACAGTGCGCAAGGCTGATCCACAGATTGGGGAGACAGTTCTGGTTCTTGGGGCTGGGCCGGTTGGACTACTCCTCATATCAATGTTCAAAACTAGCGGATGCAGGGTTATCGCCTCGGAAACAGCCCCTCACCGTGCCAATGTGGCCAAGAAGATCGGTGCCGACGTAGTTGTTAATCCTGAGACACAGGATCTGCACGAAGTTGTAAAATCCGAAACGAATGGGCGCGGTGTGGATGTAGCCGTAGAGGCAGTAGGCCCGCTTCTTAACGAGTGCATCGAATCGGCACGATTTGGCGGACGTGTAATCCTTTTCGGACACGACGAACTCGCCCGCCCCCAAGTACCACAGGCCCTGATCATGCGCAAGGAACTTCAGATCAAAGGCGTATTCCTTTCCAAGTACACTTTCGTGCCCGCCATCGGACTCTTGGAACGCGGCATCCTGCCCATGGATGACGTCATTAGCCATGTGATGCCGTTGGACCAGATCTTTGAGGCTCACCGTATCATGCGAGCCAAAGAGGGCTTGAAGGTCGTCATCGATCCCGCACGCATGATGACGTGACCATGAATCATGGAGTTACAATGGCACTTCGATCGTTCTTCGCCGAGAATCGCGAAGAAGAACTTGCAGTCCAGAAAGATCGCCGGATTATGATGCAGGATCACGTATGGTTGAGACCTCTCGGCCCAAACGTCCAGAGGAGCCGAGATCATTTCTGATGGAGCCTTCCTGAGACCCATTGTTTGCAAATTTTTGTCCCCTCGATCGCGTCTCTTCCGTATCCGTCGGCGCCCATGGATTCCGCAATCTCCAAGGTGAGGGGAGCACCTCCTATCAGGGTCCTCGAATTCAGCTGAGTTTTCTTGACAGAGTCTATTACCTCTTTCATGTGTGGAAATGTAGTCGACAACAACGCTGACATTGCCACCACGTCTGCCGTTACCTCTTTTGCCTTCTCCACGAAACGGTTTGGACCGATGTCAACTCCTAGGTCGTGGACTTCAAATCCTGAGGCTTCGAGCATGCTCGCTACGATGTTCTTTCCAATGTCATGCAGATCCCCCTCGACGGTGGCAATGACGACGCGGCCCTGTGAGGCGACCTCGGAGGGTTTCAAATGTGCCCCAAAGACCTTCATTCCTTGCTTGAAGGTTTCGCCCGCCATAACCAGTTCGGGGAGAAAGAACTCGCCGGCTTGATACTTCTGCCCCACGATCTCCATGCCTTTAGCCATGCCGTTGATCACTCCGTCGTACGCGGAGATTCCCTGTTTCAACGCACTCTCAGCTAGGGCCTTGATGTTGTCTATGTCGAGCTTGACGACAGCCTCCTTCAAGCTCTGAAGCGTCTCTTCATCTGCCATTCTGAAACCACGAAGGCTCAGGAGATTCAGAGTTGATAAATAAGACTTGTTCGACGAAAAAATCGGCCGAGGGAATTACCGATCTCATTCGATCTTGAAGCCGAGGCTCTCCTCCATACGGGCATGGTGTCGTATTCTCTAGCAACGCAGATTTCGCAGCGCACTTCGACTTGCTGATGAATCACTCCTAAGGTTCTCAAGACTCATACAAGCGGTTCTTGGACAAGGCGGCTGAAGTCGGAATAGGGCTTGGCGTTGTGCTGCGGCGTTGCAGCACATGAAAAGAGAACTGGAATGCCAGTCGGGGTGGCATTCGAGGACATCCCTTCGGGCTAGCTCTTCTCCTTCCTTCTCTTCTTTTCTCACAAGGTACGATCAGTTGTACATACGCTTGACTAGCTGAGTTGCCCTTTCTCTGGCTTCCCGAATCATGCGAGCTTCATCCAGCCGTTTGAACTTCCTGTCCTCAAGAACAACCTCTCCGTCTATGATCACTGTGTCCACATTCGACGGTGTGCACGAGCACACTATCTGCTTGACCAGATCATTGGTGGGCGTCATGTTGGGCGCATTGAGATCTATTACCGTAAGGTCTGCCTTCTTTCCGACCTCTATTGACCCGATCAGCTTGTCCATCTGCAGTGCTCTCGCTCCATCTACTGTCGCCATCTCAAGGATCATCTGAGAGGGGAGAAGAACCGGGTTCGAAGCGTGAACCTTCTGCAGATACGCACCCATCTTCATGCAGGCGAACATGTCTTGGTTGTCGTTGCTTGCAGCACCATCTGTTCCCAGTCCGACGGTGACTCCTTTCTCCAACATTCTGGGGATCGGAGCCACCCCGTCTGCCAGTTTCATGTTTGAAATCGGGTTGTAGGCTACCTTCGAGCCTGTCTCTTTCAACATGTTGATCTCCTCACTGTCGACCCACACGCAGTGCGCCAACAGTACGTCGGGACCCAACAGACCGATCTCACGTGCGTACCTGATCGGCGTGGTGCCCTTCTTCTGTTTGAAGTATCTCAGCTCGTCGATGCTCTCAGCAACATGAACATGTATGCCGACTTTCAACTCACTGGCTAGAGACCGAATAGTCGACATCAAAGATTCAGAGGCATATGATATTCCGCCCAGACCGAGTCTTACACTAGCTCTGCTCGCTCGACCTACCGTTCTCTTGGCATGTGTGACGGTGTCAGCAAGCATCTTCTTGTCGATGTCATCAGATACCGACAAGGCCAACTCGCCCGGCAGGTCATCTTTGGTGAAGATCTCACGGGAGATTACTCCGCGCATGCCGGACGCTTCAACGGAACGTAGGAGTGTGTCGAATATGTTCTCAATCGTGGTGTCGAAATGATCCGAGAAACAGGTGATCCCCGACCTGATCATCTCTGCTTGGGCCAGAAGTGAACTCCAATAGCAGTCCTCTTCGGTTAGGTTGACCATCATCGGGTTAATGATCTTCTTGAGCCATGAATAGAGATCCAGATCATCCGCAAGACCGGGCACGAGCTTCTCCGATGTATGTACATGCACGTTG
>Ga0315268_10002194_pt1 | contig 22266 bp, 22 predicted proteins | sample C1_top_MG_FD_204535 | JGI IMG/M metagenome (GOLD analysis project Ga0315268, IMG submission 204535) | Sediment microbial communities from Yellowstone Lake, YNP, Wyoming, USA - C1_top | ecosystem: Environmental > Aquatic > Freshwater > Lake > Sediment | place: USA: Wyoming | collected 2017-08-01 | reverse complement strand
GCTCGAAGAAGGCACCGGCTTCTTGATACTCGCGTCCTTCCTTGCCGGCATGCACCGCCGAGATGTCGGCCGCAAACTCGGACTGCTGGAAGGTGCCCTCGAGCACATCGGGATGGGGTATGGCGATTTCTCTCCAGGGCTTCATCATCTTCATCCTCTATGCCTCGAACATGACGGTCTGCCGCGGCGTCGTTGCCTTGGCGACCACGGCTGATTCGATCGCGCTCCAGCTTGTAATCAACTCGTTGTAGGCGCGGGCGTCTTCGGCCCAGCCAGCGCGTTCGCAAAGTGTATAGAGGCGGTACGCGAGCTGACGTGCGGGCTCCGCCTTGGCTTGGACGGCGGCGAACACTGCAGCCGCACCGCTCTCGCCGTCAGTCTTAAACACGCGAATGAGGTGGTGCAGCACCTCCCACACGGGCAGGCGAGGATCGGTCTCTGGATCCCAGTCGACGGGGTAGTCGGCCCACTTGAGGAGACGTACGATGCCACCTCCGGCATGCAGCACGCCCGCTTGCTTGACCCCCTCGACACTTGTGCCCTTTGCGCGAGCCAGCGTATCGGCGTCGCCAAACTTTCCGTCCTTCCAGCCTTGCTGGGAAAACCAATGCAGGCAGAATTGCGTGTCCGCGTCGAAGTCATCCTCGGCAAGGAAACGATTGATGAGCTGGAGGGCGGTGCGAACGGTCATTGGCGCCCCGTCTGCTTCGAGAACGGCGGCATATTTGGAAAAGACGGCCATGCCGGGCCCGATAATGGCCTGAGAGAGATCCACGGGCGCGACGGGTGAGGCCCCGTCGTCCACGCCGCGAGTCATCTCGTCAAGGGCTTGCGGGAGCACCTGATTCAGCTCGCGCAGGAACGAGCGGCGAGACGTAGTGGGGGCATCTGATGCCCGAGGGCGGCAGACGAGCACGATACTGGATGCCAGCGCGTTTGAGCTATTACCTCGCATCCGACTCGACTTCTCGGTGCGCATGGGCCAAGTCCCGGTCAGAACGAGGCCCGCCCGGAGCACTGCTTGAAGGAACGTCTCCCAGCCTGTCGAGGTTGTGCCACTACTGTCGTCGGTTTCAGACTGCTTGAAGGCGTAATATAGGGTTATTGGCGCGGCCGGGTGAGCTTGAAACGCAAGATTGCGCATTGCCTCGACCATTCCATTGAGGAAGAACACTTCAGCCTTTTCCCTTGAGCCGTGGCGAGCCGGCGTCGCCACTAATTCATCTCCCTTCGGCACGGTGATCCCGGCAAACAGGGACGGATAGACACCTCTCAGTGAACGACGGAGCCACACATAGAAGAAGTCCGAAAGGTCCGCGTATCCGATGTTGTCGTAGTACGGCGGGTCAGTGGATATGAACTGCCCCGTAGATTGCGATTGCGTCTTGGCGTCAAGTTGCTGCGCCGACGCTTCCAGGGGTGATCCGACATTTACGGGAAGTCGGTCAAAGGCGCGGAGCATGTTGACGAGCCCGGCGTCGAACCCCCCACCTGTTGTGGAAAGCGGATTCAGTTCGGAGAAATCCCAACCCATCGAAATCGTGGGGCGAGAGAACATCTGCTGCGTCTTCCCCAAACCGGGTAGCCACCTTGTTAGGTTGTTCGACCAATCGGCCAATCTGCTGACGGCGAGCGAAACGTAAGTTGCAATGCAGTCTGCGTAGGCCGTCGCACCACGTCCGCCTTGCTCCAAACCGATTCCGTCATCCGTCCAGCCAGCAGTTGCCGTGTCTTGCCGAACCTTCTCCCGCACTTCGGAAACCAGGTCGCTAAAGGTAGTGATCGCAACCAACTGCCGAGGAGTGAAGAGGTCAGCCCACGACTTGATGCCATAGTTGCCGATCCTGAACCCCAAAGCATCTGGGAAGAACTCGACATCGGGCTTCCACTTCGGAGTTGCGCTATCGGCAATCGCCTGTGCGTCACGGGTTGGGGCGAGATACACGCGGCTACGCGCCCCTTCGGCGACAACGGCCATGAGCCGAAACCCCATTCGACCAGCCTTGCCCTCGGCCTTTATGTAGTCGCCGGAGATCGGCGTCCGCGAAAGCAAACATTCGAAGTCCGAACCGCGCCCAGCAGCCTTAGTTCCCTCCGCGGCTGCCTTCGGCGGTTTCCCCACGCGCACATCAAAGACATACGAGTCGCCGCTCACGACCGGCTCCAACCACACATCCTTCCCCTCCTTCGACGAAAGAACAAACGTCGACACGAGCGGTACCTCGGCGTGCCGGAAGGCGGGGTTGGGGCTCCGCACAGTGCGGGCCCACAGCCAGGCTAGGACGGTGAGCTTCTGACCAAGATAGGGTTTGAGATCTGGTCGGCCTTTGGTCATCTCGGCCGTAACCTCGACAGGCGGGTAGAGATGCCCGATGCGTTTGACTGCCTCTCCGCGAATCCACGCACCGTAGCGGTGGATATCTTCAGCCAAGCCCGTTGCGCCCTCCCAACCGGTCTTGAGGGCAAGCTTCTTTCCCTTGTTGGGCTCATCAATCGACGGCCCCACGGGCGCACGTCCCGCGAACCTGGGCGGGATCTCTATCATCGCTTTGTTGATGAGCACCGCCACCGGGTTGAGATCGCTCGCGAACGCCTCCAGTCCTAGCCGCTGGGCTTCAAGCGGGATCGCGCCACCGCCCGCGAACGGGTCATGCAGTCCAGGCATCCTATCGGGGTTGAAGAGCTCGGCCGCTTGGGGATGCGCTGCGTTCACCTCACAGGCTTCGCGCCACGATTTCTTGATCTCCGCCCGAGCCTTCTCGAGCACGGCCTCGTTGATCGTGTTGTCCCAGAGCACGAGGTCTTCAAGAATCTTGAAGAGGTGCCGCCGAGCGTTGGCGTGCCCCCCTTTCAGATGTCCGGGCACCGGCTGTCCAGGATGTTCTAGGTCCCAGCGCCACGATGGATCATTGACGAGCTGTCCGAAGATCACGGCACGCGCCGCCGCTAACGGTCGCCGGGCCCACCACAGATGGATGTTGGTGGGTTTTCCAACCTTGATTTGCTTCTCTTCGGCAGAGGCTTCATTGATGGCATCGAGCGGCAGTGCCACCTCAATGAGCTTCTTGGGCGCCTTTATGGGATACGGCGTGGTCATTGGGCCTCGGCACGGGCGAGTAGGTCGCTCAGGTTATAGTTGATAGACGAAACGCCCCAACCAGGTTCTCGGTCAAATGGGTTACGCACGTAGTGCGGGCCCTCTACCGAGTCGCCCTCACCGACAAGCACGATAGCCAAGACGAACTTATCGCCTTGATTGAAGGCGTAGAGAATCTCGTTGCGGGTGACCGTGACGGTGCTCGCGCCCTTCACCCGACCCTTGACCTCGATGTGACGCGGCTCCGCCTTCCCGTTGGTGGCCGGCGGATAGGAGGTCAGATCCCAGCCGCACTTGTCGGCCGATACGTCGACGACACGGCAGTTGCGTGTTTCCTCGGCGCGGCGAACGGCGTCCATGGCGAGCTGCTCGATGCGGGCGCGGGCAGCAGCGTCGGCGGCGAAGGCCTCCACCACTAGGCTTCCCGTGGGCTCGTCGCCGCGGCGCATTCGCAGCAGGCCTGCAGGCACAATCAGGGCGCCGCCCAGCACCACAGGGGTGCCGTTGACGACATGCCTCATGGATTGCAGCTCTTTTTTGCGGGTTTCGAGCCGCCCTTCGAGGTCGGAGAGCGTGCGCCGGGCGTTCTCCAGGTTGAGCCGGACGTCTTTGCCGGCCTCCTGGTCCTCGCGGAGCTTCATCCAGCGATCGGACAAGAAAGAGATCTCCTTGGTCAGCCGGTCGTGGACGGCGGCTAGGGTCTTCTCCACGTGAGCGATGCGGCGGCCGGATACCTCTTTGAAATGCTCGGGGACGAGCGTTGCTGCGGCGAGCGCCACGGCGCGCTGCTCCTGCTCGGCGCGGATCCACGGTGCTTCGAGCACGTCTCGGATGAGCGGTCGCTCGGCCTCGACCAGTGGTTCCATATCGAGGTGGGGAGCCCAACCCGCGAAGGAGGTCGAGCCATCAGAGCCCATCCGTACGAACTGGAGGCGCTTCGACAGCACGGTGCTGTCGCCCGATTTTACCTCGTGCGTCAGCAAGAACAGCAGCCACGGCTCCTGACCCTCGTCGGTAGCATCGACGAGCACCGCCCCTTGGCGGAGCAAATTGGCGTGGCGCTCCAGCATGAAGTCGCTCGCGGCGAGCATCAGTGGGTGGCCGGGGTGCATGAGCACGGCACGGGTCAGGCCTGAGCGGTCGACGGGTTGTACCGCTTCCTTCTCGAAGCAGATGCGCTCGTAGCGCTTGAGGACAGGCTCCTGCTCCCGCCGATTGCGGCCGGTGAGGCGGCGGTCACGCTCGCGGATGGACGCCGGGACGTGGCTAATCTCGAAGCGGCCAGACTCGCGAGGATGGATTGACCCACCGAGGTGCTCGAACGCTTTCAGGAAGAAGGCCCGCACAAAGTACGGCTGCAGCCGTCGCGCTTCCGCCTTCTCCATCTCTTCCTTCACGGCGAATAGCCGCTCGGCGCTCATCGTCTCCTGGGCGAGAGCATTGCGGTCGAGCAACGACATCAGGTGCTCGCGATCGAGGGCTTGGTCGATCTTCTGGGTAAGCCGAGCGCGTACCTCGGGCTGGTCACCGTAGCGAATAGCCTGAATGAGCAGGTTCTTGAGACTCGTGTCCTCGAAGACCTCGCCGAGTATATCGAAGACGCGCCCCTTGAGCGCCTCACTCTCCACCTCAATCTTCTTGAGCAGCCGGTGGTAGACGTCGCCCTCGCGGGTCTCCTTGGCCACCAGATTCCAGAGGTGACAGACCTCGGTCTGGCCGATGCGGTGGATGCGGCCGAAGCGCTGCTCGAGCCGGTTCGGGTTCCACGGCAGGTCGTAGTTGACCATGAGGTTCGCGACCTGCAGGTTGACGCCCTCACCGGCGGCGTCGGTGGCAACCAAGACGCGCACATCAGCGTCAGATCGGAAGAGCGCCTGGAGGCGGCGGCGCTCGTCACGGTGCGTGCCACCGTGAATCGTGATGATTGCGTCGCTGTTGCCGAGCACGCCGGCGATCTTCCCGTGAAGGTAGTTCAATGTGTCGCGGTGCTCAGAGAAGATGATGAGCTTGCGATACCGGCCGGAGGCGTCGCGCATCTCGGGGTTGTTCTGCAGGATTTTCGAAAGCTCGTCCCACTTCCGGTCCTGGCCGGAGGCGACGACGGCCTTCGCCTGCTGTTCGAGGCCCTCGAGCAGGTGGACTTCGGCCTCCAGCTCGGTGATCGTTCTCGCGGCGGTGGCGTCGTCTACGAGCGTCTGCTCAAGGTTCTCCTGCGCATCCGCATCGAGGTCATCGTCATCCTCGGGCACCTCAACCAGCGTTTCGGCTAGGACGCGCCCGCGCACGCCGAGCTTCTCGTCGCGGATGCGGCGTTCGAGTCGTTCCTTGCGGCGCCTGAGCGACTGATAAATAGCCTCGGGGCTGGAGGCGAGGCGACGCTGGAGCGCGGTGAGGGCGAAGCCGACAGAGCCGCGACGCGCACCTTCGAGCTCGTCGGCCTTGCCCATCTCCGTCTGCACGTATTGAGTGACCGCCTCATACAGAGCGGCCTCGATCTCCGACAGTGTGTAGTTGACGGTGTACGCCCTGCGTTCGGGAAAGAGCGGTGTGCTGTCGAACTTTACCAGCTCCTCCTTCACCATGCGGCGCATGAGATCTGAGGCGTCAACCTTGTGCACGCCGTCGCGAAACTTGCCGTAGAAGCGATCGGAGTCGAGGAGCGAAAGAAAAAGCTGAAAGTCTTCTTCCTTGCCGTTGTGCGGCGTAGCCGTCATCAACAGCAGGTGGCGTACCGCTGCGCCTAGCTTCTCTGCGAAGCGAAAGCGAGCGGTCTTCTCTAGCTTGTTGCCGAAGAAATGCGCTGCCAGCTTGTGGGCCTCGTCGAAGACGGCCAAGTCCCAGCCAGCCGCGCACAGCTTCTCCTGCAACTCCTCGTTGCGGGAAAGCTGATCGAGCCGGACGATGAGCTGGTGGTAGTCGTCGAACGGGTTGCCGCTGGGCGCTGCTTGCTGAAGCAGGGGCGAGTAGACCTGAAACTCCAGGCCGAATTTCTCGAACAACTCGTCACGCCATTGTTCCACTAGGCCACCGGGTGCGACGATGAGAATGCGGCGAGCATCGGCCCGCATGATGAGCTCGCGGATGTAGAGCCCGGCCATGATCGTCTTGCCGGCGCCCGGGTCATCGGCCAGCACAAACCGCAGCGGCTGGCGTGGCAGCATCGACTCGTACACCGCGGTGATCTGGTGCGGCAGCGCCTCGACGTTGGAGGTGTGTACCGCCATCATCGGGTCGAACAGAAACGCTAGATCGATGCGCTTGGCTTCGCACGTGAGCTGGAACGCCGCGGCATCGCCATCGAACGAAAAGGGGCGCTCGGCGGTGGCAGGGCTGATGGAGGGCTCGTCGCCGCGGTTGAGCAGCCGCTCCTTCATCACACCGTCGGGGGTCCGATAGACGAGCTGCACGGCGCCTTCGCCGAGCGGCACCGTCGCCACCACCGTGACGACCTGGGTCGGCTCGACGCCGACGAGGCTGAGGCCGGTGGCGATCTCTTCGAGTTTCATTCGCGCATCCCCTTGTCTCGGCTCTCGCGCCGCCGCCCGTCTCGATTCGAGCGGCGCTTTTCGCAGCACTGGCGCCGTCCTCCGTCGCCCGTCCTCCGTCGCCCGTCCTCGCCACTAGCTGGTCGCCTGCCCCAGGTGCTGTCGTGCCCCGTGCTTTCCCCTCTGTCCCGTGCGGCGACTTCGGTAGAATTGCTGAGATCCATCAACAAACACCGGGCGAAGCTCGGGTCAAGGCGATTCGCAGTCCAACGCCCAGGACTCGGACGTATTCTGCCCTGGCCAGCCGGTAGCGCGTCGCGCTTCGACTAAGCCCCGCGCCGCCGAAGCCCGCGAGCCCCCAACCGCAGTCTCACAACGTGGGACGCCCGTGCCCGGCGCACGACCGGGCAGATGAACACGCGCTCGTTCTTCGTGAAGGCCATGCCGTAGCAGCGATGGCTCGGCACCCGCCGCACCGCCGTCCTAACCCTCGGCCAGGTCCTCCCACTTGCTGCGTGCCTTGGCTCGGCGCAACAGGAAGAGCACCAGGCCGTACATCAAGAGCGCTCCGATAGTGGCGCCAACCAGGCCGCCGGCCAAGCCTGCTGCTGTGGCGCTGTCGAGCCGTGACCATGCGCCCGAGTCCGTGACGCCCCAGATCGACATCGTCGAAAAGAAAAAGGCGGTCCCCATGAGAGCCCGGCAGGCGATGTTCATGACCTTCCTGCCATTGGGGTGATTCACGTACGTCAACCACGCCCCGGCAATGAGGGCGCTGCACCCAACCACAGAGGCCGAGCCCGACAGGAGGCTCATCACCTTGAGAACGGGGAACGCCGAGAACAACGCGGCCTGGTCACCGCGTATGGCGCCGGTAGTGATCGTGAACAGCGACGCGGCGGCCCATAGGAGATTGATGCCGCCGAGAATGACGGCCACGACTATCGCTGCAATTGGCGGCGGCCTGGGGGCCTTCGCTCGCTCAGAGCCGATCGCGGTCCGAGACCGTGCGACTGCGCTCTGAGCCACGACGACCACCGACGGCTGACGCGCATACCGCCAAAGCAGAACCAGAGGCAGCGACGCGAGCACCGCCCCGCAGTCCTCCACGGCGGAAGCCACATATGCCATCCATGGCGCACCGACCGTGTCGAACAGGGCCCGAAAGACGCCGGTCGTCATGGCGTTCAGAATCCACGGGATGGCAAGGCCTCCCACACTCGCGGCCATGAGCCCGCCGACTTGCGCAGTATTTGGACGACGCCGACCGTGGCGCAGCCAGCTCAGCCAGAGCGCCGCCATGACGGTCAAGGCAATCACGCTTGGGAGGCCCAAGAACAGCAGCGCCGAGGCCAGTGCCCCGGTGCCGATGGTGAGCCACCACGGGCGCAGCCAACCGAAACGCCAAAGCATGCCTCCGAGGATCAGCACCTCGACCACGACTGCGGGTCTGCCTTCCGGGAGACTCCCACTCCTGAACTCAGCTTCGATCACACCCCAGCGGAGCATGCCGAGTACAGCGGCTGCGGCGGCAACAAGGAGGAGAGTCATGGGGTCCGCCATGGAAGCGCCGGTGGGCATCCCCCTGCTGCTCGGCGCCGACATGGTGTTTGCCATTGCCGCAGGAGTTGGCGGCCCCTGGAACACTACCCGCGGCGCGACAGCGACGCCGCATCTCGAACAGAACCGAGCGGTGTCAATGAGTTGCTGCCCGCACTGAGCGCAGAACATGGCCGCACCTACCTCCTTTCGAGACCCCGACAGTTTGCGCCTATCTCGGGCCTGGTCTGGTCATGGCAATGAGCTGGCCACGCTGGCCGCATAGAGACCGCAGACGCCGTTGGCCTGCAACATCAGCGTGTCGCCCGATGGGATGCGCCATTTGTATACGGGCCCATGTTGATCGTGGGACGGCGTCGGCGTGCCACACTTTGCCGTGAGCGCCTCCAGGACCCGCGGATAGACCTCAGGCGAGGTGAGACTCACCGCGATCGCTTTCAGCTTGTCGCCGTCGAATGAGAAGTTGGCTCTCGTGAACCAGGGCGTATTGGTCAGGATCTCCTTGTAGCCCGTCGCATTGCCTTGCACCATGAAGGCCGTAGTCTCCATTCCCGGCCTCGCGAGATGCACCTGCCAACTGGATTTGCCCAGCAAGGTCGGATCTAATGGCGCGCTAGCGAGCGGATCGTCTCCTCCAAGCAAGACCACGACCAAGACGGCAGCTACAGCAAGGCTTGCGACTGTCGCTGCCACTACCAGTAAGCGTCTGCGCCCTGCGTGTGGTTTCCACTCGACGTCGTCGGGCTTCGACTGCGTGGCGGACGATAGCCGCGGCGGCGCCGGAGGCGGCGCCCCGACAACGGCCGGCGGCCGGTCGCGAAGTATGGCCGCGGCTCGGGGACCATGGTTGGCCTTGGCAACGGGACTTCCTGGGAGAGGCTGCGGGACAAGTTGCTGGCCACAAGCCACGCAAAATCGGGCGCCATCAGGAATCTGGCTGCCACAGTTTGTACAATACACGGTCTACTCCCACTCCCTCCGCCTATCGGTTCAGCGTCAGGGCCTTGAGTGTCTCGGTGGCCGCAGCGGTGGTCTCATTGCCGGCAGGGGCACGAAAGACCATCTCTACCGCGTTACCGAATGGCGTTTCCTCGAACACTTTCCACGACTGGGAGAACCCGTCGGTGGTGGTGATCTGGCGTTTGTCGCGTTCGATTGCCCACAGGGCGAAACGGCCCTTGCTCGAATACTCAGTGGCGTGCGTCAGCAAGATGAACCGGCCGCTCGGCATCGGTCCAAAGTCGGTGTCCTGCAAGTACGCCGCTTCGTACAAACCATCGTCATGCCTAGCGATGATGTAGCCGGCGATCTTCTTGTACCCCTTCTTCTTCAGGTACTGCTGAAGCGTGTCCCGCCAATAGGGCTTCGACCGACCGTCGTGCGCGATGAACACCAACACGTTGCATGCGTGGCTCGCTTCGCTGGCAACCCGATGGCAGAATCGCGAGGGTTGTCTCGCACGTATGGCATCCTTAAGCTCGTCTCGTTCGACACTTTGGCGATGCCGCTCCTCAGCTTCGGCTCGGCGCTGGGCTGCGACGCCTGACGCATCGTTCACGGGGACATCCGCGGGGATACTCTCGACGGCACGGTGGGACTTCTGTGCGGCGATCCACGCTCCGATGCCGATGACGACGACGAGGCCTGCGAGGGCGGCTCCCTGGAATCGTCGCTTCCGCCAGAACCGGGGCGGCAACGCTTGGGCAATGAGGTCGTCGTCCGAGGCTGCCACTCCTTGCACCGCAGGTGGCACCACCGGCTCGGCTGCCTGCCCCGTCGCGGGTGGGAGCGGCTGGCGGATTGGCGGGTCGATTGCCAATGACACTGCGACCGGCGGCGTCGTGAGCTGCTGGCCGCAGGCTATGCAAAAAGCAGCGGCGCCTGCGGCCGAGGTCCCACAGCGGGGGCACTGGTGGCTCACGGACTCCCCTCCCACTTCCGAACATTACCCCTGCACACGGGATGCGCCTGGTTGTCGCATGCGTCACCGTAACTGGATGTTGGATAAGGCATGAAGCACTCCTCCCTGCGTGGGAGGCGCTCTAGCTCTCCCATGGCATTTGGTGCCGCCGTGCCGTCTACAGGCGGCAAGATGTTGTCTATCAACGGCACGGGTAACAGAAAAGACGCTTTTGGTGGGTGTCGTTTCCGGCTGACCTGGACGAGTCTTTGGTCCAGGTCATGGACAAAGAGATCAGAGACCAGGGACGACGTTTCGGCCGGCGTGTTCGCGAGCTACGCAAGCGGGCCAACATGACCCAGGAGGCGCTTGGCAGCGCCGCCGGCATCAACTTCAAATACGTTGGCGCCGTCGAGCGCGGCGAGGAGAACCCGTCGCTGTCGATCATCATCAAGTTGGCCACCGGCCTCGGCGTGGAGCCCGTCGAGCTGTTCGAGCTTGAGCACGTTCAACCCGAGCGGACGCTTCGCGCTCAGGCGCGCAAGCTCTTGGATGAGACGTCGAGCGCGGACATCCAGAGGTTCGTGCGCATAATGAAGGCGCTCAGCCGATAGGAGCCGCGCCACCGCGCTTGCGGCAACGCGGCTCCCTGCCGGCCTACCCGAGAATGCGGGCCCACGCCTCGGTGTCTGCATCACGACGACAGCGCCGAGCGAGCTTCTCCTCTGCTGGCGTGAGCTTTCGCAGCAGCACGATCTCGTCGGCGGTCAGGCTCATCTCCTTGGAGACTCGTACCCGTAGGTCCTCGCCTAAGGGCTCAAGGTCGAACGCGAGGTTGAGGTACAGGCGGCCTGCGACCTCTACGAATACTGGCCCTCGGTCCTCGCGACGCTTTCGGTGACCTCGGCGGCTCACGTCCTGTCCTCCGCGCAATGACGCCGCCACCCGCACTCCTTGCAGCGCCACGAGCGGCGGCGACCCATGAGTCGCTTGCCTTTCGGGTGGCTCAACGCCAGGTGCAGCACCTCCAGGCCCGACGCCACCGCCTCGATGCCCTCGGCTTCGTCGTGCGGAATTCGCACAACCTCCTGCACTTCGACCTTGGCTGTCTTGGTGCGCACGATGTCCTGGTATCGCAGGCCGACCTTGTCGACGTTGAACATCTGCTCGGCCGCCCAGGCGTAGATCGACATCTGCAGGTCGGGCTGTTCGGTCTTCTGCCGATCGAGACGGCTCGTGATCTTGTGGTCGACGACCACCACGGTGCCATTATCCTCGGCGACGACCAGATCCAGCGCGCCGACCACGTGCTCCTCGAAAGGCAGCACCTCGCCGGTCTCGGGATGCATGAGGGGCAGGTTGAACGGCACTTCGACCGCAATCACTCGCGCCGGCCGGTAGCCCTGCTCGGCCCAGGCCGTGAGCAGCCGCGTCGCCTCCTCGACGAGCTCCCCAGGGCCGGAGCCTGCATCGAAGTGCACAGCGGGCGTGGAGGCCACCGCTGCCGTGATTGCCGCGCCGGCCACCGACACCAACGTGTTGAGCACCGGCACAGGCTCGCCATCGCGCAGGTGGTGGTAAGCGATCGAGAGCGCCTTGTGGATAGCTGAGCCGAGCACCATGCGGGCGGGCACGTCCTCGGCCGGTACGCCCTGGACGTAATGGTACCAGTACTGCCGCCCGCAAGCGTCGAGCGTCTTGAGAGCGCTCGCCGAGACGTACAGGTCCTGCTGGTCCCGGCGCAGCAGGTCGATGACCGTGCTCACGCGACCCTCGCCGGTGGCTGCGCGCCGTTGCTGCGGTTCTGGAGCATCGCCGTCAGCTCCTTGATGAGCTCGCCAGCGACCTGGCGATCGACGTACTCGACGTTGATGCCGCGCTTCTCGCGTACGTGCTCGCGGTAGCGAGTCCAGTCGCCGCCGACCTTGCTCACGAGCTCACGAAGCCGTCCGAGCTGCGCGGCCGTCACTCGGCCGTTGGCAGAGGAGCGCTCACTGTCCTCGTTCTTGCCGGCGGGCTGGCTAGCGCGGCGCGTGACCGGCGTCGGTCGCGGTCGCGGCGCTGCCTGCGGACGACCATCGGCCGGCGCCGGCACGTTGTCGTCGTCGAGCGTGCCCTCGTACGCCTGCCTGCCAACGCCGAAGAACGCAGCCGCTTTTTTGAAACCGTTGGTGAACGCGCCCTTCTTGGCATCGGCCTCGCTGGCGGCGAGGTGGCCGCCAGTGCCCGGTGCCTCGGCGAACGGGATGAACTGGCCAGCCTCCCAGGAGCCAAGCTGCAGCAGGAGGTCGCACGTGGCCTCGACCATCGGCGTGCCGCTGCGGCTCTGGCGCTCACGCAGCGTGAAGTCACGGGTGACACGAAAGCCGCCGACGCCCAGGACCTCGTTGAGGCGGTTGACGACAAACTGATAGCCGATGCCGGTCGTGTTGTAGCCACGTCGGGTCTCGTCGGCGCGGGTGCGCTGGATCGCCGTCTCGGGAAACGGCTCCGCAAGCCGGTGGTAGATGTCTCGAAGCTCTTCGGGTGTGAACATACAGAGCATGCTCCTCCGGGCTCGGCTTCGGCCCGGCGTTGGTGTTTGATCAGGTGGCGGGAGATTTCCGGGACGTCCCGGAGCTTGTGCTGGCTATCTGTCTGCGGCGGAGCGCGAGCGATTGCCGTTTTCTCTGCGCCGCCCGGCTTGGTGTCGCGGCAGTCTGTCGTGCACCGCGTACGAGTAGTGGTCACGGTCACCGATGACGACGTGGTCGACCAGCTCGATGCCGAGCAGACGCGAGACGTGAGCGAGCTGCGCCGTCAAGTCATCGTCGGCGTCCGACGGCGTGGGATCGCCAGAGCTCGGGTGCGTGTGCAGGACGATGATACCGACAGCGCCGACTCGGATGGCCGTGCGCAGGACGTCTGCCGGTGCCACCGGGCAAACGGTCTGCGTGCCGATGCTGATGAGCTCGTCGGAGACGACCCTACCTTTCACGTCCAAGTACACAGCCCAGAACGACTCGCGCTCGAGATCGAGCAGGCGCCTGCCGTAGATATCGAAGACGTCCTTGGGGCTCTTGAGCGCATGCCCGCGCACGAGCGGTAGTGAGAGCAAGCGGCGACCGAGCTCTACGACCGAAAAGATGCGCGCAGCGCGGGAGATGCCGACATGGGGCAGCTTGGCGAGCTCAGCGACGGGCATCGTGCGCAGCGCCCGACCGTGGCCGGCCACCGTCGCGGCGGCTTGGCTGTCACCGAGCACGGAGGCCCAGAGGTCGGTCGTGTCGGCCCGGCCGCCGTAGACGGCAACACGGTCAGCGGCTTTCATCGCATCCAAGGGATGACCTGCCGCCACAGCCAGTGGAACAAGTGGCTCGGCATGGGGCGCGACCAGCATTCGCCATCGCTGTCAGGACGCGGCAGATGAACGGGCAAGACCTCGGGAAAAGACATGGACAACTCCTTGTTGGTGTTGGGATGAGCCTGGGGCTGAGCCGGCGCCATTCAGCTTGATTGACCACCAGGTCAGAGAAACGTAGGCTCATCAGTGGATGGTGATTGTCGCGTAGATCCCTCTGTCGAGTTGCGAAGTGAGTTCGAGCTCATGCGGGCAGTCGTGTGCCCGAGGACGGGATCAACGCCATGACAACGGACACGTTCTGGAGTTACTTTTACGAGATCTACGAAGCTATACCGCGCCAGGGGCCCGGCGACCGCGAGAGCACTGAGCGCGCCCTGCGTCTGCTGCCACCCCTGACGGTCAACCAGCGCATCCTCGACATCGGTAGCGGTTCAGGATCCCAGACCATCGATCTCGCGCAGGCGACTGCGGCGCAGATCGTGGCGGTCGACAATCACGAACCGTTCATCGTCCAGCTCACCAAGCGTGCTGCCAAGACCGGGATCAACGAGCGGATCAGGGCGCAGGTTGGTGACATGACCGATTTGCGTTTCCCTAACTGCTCGTTCGATGTCGTGTGGTCCGAGGGGGCCATCTTCATCATCGGGTTTGCGAAGGGGCTCGCGACGTGGCGCAGGCTGCTCGTACCCGGCGGGCACATGGTCGTCTCCGAGCTTTGCTGGCTCCGCGCCGACCCGCCGGCCGAGGTGAAGACGTTCTTCAGGGCTGAAGGCGCCGACATCGGCGACATGGATGCCCGGCGCAAGACCATCGTCGAGAGCGGGTATCGGCTCGTCGGTGACTTTGTGCTGCCCGCGGTCGGTTGGTGGGAGAACTACTACGTGCCCCTCCGAGCGGAGCTCGAACGCTTCCGTGTCAGACACGCCGGCGAACAGGAAGCGCTCGAAGTCGCGGCGAGGAGCCAGCACGAGATCGAGGTGTACCAGAAGCACCCCGATGCCTTCGGCTACGCCTTCTTCATCATGCAGCGGGACGAAGACAGCGAGTAGCCAGGGGCATCGGCGCAGCGCGGTCGTCTCTCCCGGCTTGCTGATGCCGAGCTCCTACATGAGGCCGTCGACCAGGGCGTACGCCGCGTCCACGAGCCAATGTCGGGGTGGCTCAAGGCGAAGATGCCGCCATGGGGGCACACGATGTTGCTCGGGCGAGACGTGCGCGGGCTCGACCAGTGCAATGCGCAGGACGCCGGTCTCCCAGTCGGGGACGGCCTGGTCGAGCAGCACGATCTGACCGCGACCAACTCGAGACAAGTAGCTGACGGTTAGCCGCGCCGTCTCCAGGCGAGCAGAGGCCTCGGTACAACCGGCGAGCGAGTGCAGGACTTTGCCAAGCAGCGCACGCGGAAAGCACCATCGCGTCGAGGCAGTCTCGAAGCGCAACGCTTTGAACGCAGGGATGGCGGTGAGCGCGGCCAGTGGCGCCAGCGGCATCCATGTGCTTCCCGCATCATGCCTTGCTTGGCGCTGAAGCTGACTGACAAGGGCCTCAGCCGCAGACATCGCGGCGCGAACCTTGGCTTCTTGTTGACCAAGCAGGACACGGGCGACGTATGGCCGGAGTAGCTCGACCTGCTCGCCGACGTCCGCTCGTGCAACCTGCTGTCGATCGGCGGGGCCAACCAGCAGAGCGTCGAGGACTGCGTCGTCGGGGTCGAGCCTCGCTGGCGCGGCACCGGCCTCGAGCAGCTTCACTGCCAGCTTAATCTGGGCGAGGAACCCGGCGACGTCTACCTGCGCCATGGCTCCCTCTCCCTCGGCTCGCGGTAGGGCTCCTCCCAGTACGAGCCGCTGTCTTGAGCCCAAGCGCGAGAGCCGAAGGGCTCGGCGGGCTGTCTTTGGCTGTCGAAGCCCCGACGGCGTCGATCAGGGCCGGCCTTCACCACGAGCCAAAAGGCAGGCTCGCTAGCCTCGATGAAGACGACGCCGTTCCACAGCGCGCCGTCACCGAACGTGACCGAGGGCGCTGGGCTGTTGGCCGGCGTATGCAGCTCCGGGCCGAACCACGCGGCGAGTCGTGACGGAAGCGCCTTGAGCGCACCGCCAAGGCTAGCGCAGAGTCGGTCGAGCAGCCCTGTGTCGACGATGAGGTCGGCGAAGAGCACGGGAAGGTCCACGGTCGTAGCCAGCTCGGCTTGTTCATACATGCGATGACTCCTGCTCAAGCGCACCAGAGGGTGCAGCCACACCGACCGTGTGGCCGCACCCCGAGTGCGAGCGGCTAGTCCCCCTTAGTGAGCAGCGTCGAGACGATGCCAATGGCGAGCCCGACCAGAAGATGTGCGGCGCCGCGCTTCGTTTCCGCGTGACTCATGAGTCTCTTCAAAAAGTCCATGTGAAGCCTCCAGGTGATGCGCCCGTTGGGCGCGGGGATCCGTTGCGCCCCGAACACCATGTCCGGGGCGCAGTCTCTCGAGATGAAAGTGAAGCTCAGATGCTCAGCAGAACGTCGGTAGCAGCGGCATCGGTGGCGACATCGGCCAGGCCGATGGTCCTGTCCGCTACAGCCTGAAGCTGCGGCGGGGGGACGCCGCCGGGCGCGTCGACATGCACGGCGTAGCATGTGACCTCGTGCCGTTTGCGCGCCCGAGCCCACTCATCTGCGAATCCAGCAGACAAGTTGGCATCCCCGTCGGTGATCAAGACCACGTCGGCCTTCCTGAGCTTCGGCTCGGCGCTGATCGCCTCCATGGCCTTGGCAAGCGGCGGCTCGAAGTCGGTGCCGCCGCCGTAGAACGGTTCCAGGCTCTTGATGAGCGCCATGGGCTCGACCTTACCGGGCTTCCAATCGTCGACGCGGACAACAGCGCTGTTGAAGTGAATGACCCGGCATGCGCGCTTCTGCATGCAAGCAACCTGCAGCAGCGCGAGCGCGATGGCTTTGGACCAAATCTCTTTCTGCCCCTCCATGCTGCTCGACTGGTCGATACAGACGACGATGGGGCCTCGCCCTTGGGTCTCCTTGCCGCTGAGTCTGTATTGCAGCAACGACTTCTCGAAGAAGCCACGCGCAAAATCGAGCGCCAGCGCCGGGTCGGTGAGCTTCACGAGTTCCGAGGGCAGGAGCCGCCCGAGGTCATTGCCTCTCTCGAGGTCGGCGACCTCGTTGCGCACGAGGTCGGCCTTGCTTCTCTGCTTGGCCGCAGCGATGCGTCGTAGCCGACCGGCCTCACGGGCAAGCTGTTGCAACTTGCTGCTGCTCTGGATCTGATGGGCAAGCCGGGCCTTCACCTCGGCGCTGACATTGTCTCCGTTCATGCTCGTGCTCGTGCCCCAGCCGCAGAAGGCGCCGAGCGTCGTGGTGACCTCGTCAACGGCTTCATGCCCGGCCTCGCAGCCTGCGCGGAGAGCCTGGCGTAGCTCAGTCGGGTCTATGGCCTTGGCGAATGCCGCGGCCTGATCGACGGCCTCTTGGCCCTGCCGCCGCAAATCGCCGACGGCGTTCTGTACGTCGGCATCGGCGTGGCCATGTCCCGAGAGGCTGCGGGCGAACGCCATGAGCCCACGGACCTGCTCTCGCAGCGGTTCAGGGTCCTGCAGCGGCCGTTGGGGCTCGGGCAGCTTCTCGAACACCTTCTCGGCGAAGGTCACGGCGGCGGTGCCGGCGAAGAGTCTGTCTCCCCGACACCGCCGCCGGAGCCGCTCGAAGTCGGGCATGGCGGCAAGCTCGTCGTGAGCCGTGCCTGCCCAACCATCCTCGGGCCGGAGTGGCTCTACTCGTTCAGCATGATCGCCGTAGAGCGTTTGAAACAGCTCTCGCACAAAGCGCGGGGCGCTATAGACCTTGGCTGCGCCGCGCTCGACGACGGCTGCCGCCTCGGGGCTCGCCTCCAAGAAGCGCTGCCACTGGTATCGCGACCAGCGGTCGGTACGAATCACCTGGTCGGGGTCGTTGACCTTGCGCATGATCGTCCCCCCTACAGGCCATACATGCTGGCCACCCTGCGGGTGAGCTCTAGCTTCAGGCTTTGGATGCCGCGCACGGCCTCCTTCACCCGCCGCAGGTTGCGCTGTGAGTGCTGCTTGATGAGGTCTTGGAGCTCGGCCTCCATCGCCGAGAGCCGGGACTCGATGAGCGACGCCTCCTTGAGCCACTCGGCCTTGGCCGTGGCGTCCTTGGCATCGACAGAGGGGAGCTTGCGCACGGCCTCGGTGGCAGCGTCCTGGATTTCGATGGCGCGGACGTTGAGCGGGTTGCCCACGGCGCCGACGATGGCGGCGAGCGCCGGGCGGTCCTTCGGGTCACGCCACAGGGCATCGGCCAAGAGGTCGAGGTGGTCTTCGCTCACGGCATCGTCGCCGTCCAAGTAGGCGCGGGCCCTGAGCAGCCCGATTGTCTGTTGCCAGCGCCGGTCTGATGCCCGGAAGCCCTGTTCCTCGCATTTGTTCTTGATGCCGAGCACTGCGTCGAAAATCACATCGGGCACGACGACCTGCTCCACCTCGGCTTGGCAGGCGCGCAGCTCATCGATCGTGATCGAGGTATTCTGCGCCGAACACTTTACCGACACGAGGAGCCTTCGGACGTTGCCCGCATCTTGTATGTAGGCGACCCAGAAGCGCAGGAGGAATCGATCGAACAGCGCCTCCAGCTCTTCTCCCTCGGGCAGCTCGTTTGAGGCGCCCACCATCGTGAGCAACGGGCACGGCACCGGCTTGCCGTCATTGTAGAAGACGCGCTCGTTGATGACGGTCAGCAGCGCGTTCAAAATGGCGCTGTTGGCTTTGAAGACTTCATCGAGGAAGACGACGTCGGCCTCGGGCACCTTGCCGGCGCTGATGCGCGCCACGCGGTCCTGCTGCAGGGCCTTCAGACTCACGGGGCCAAACAGCTCCTCCGGCGTGCTGAATTTCGTCAGCAGCCAGGTGAACAGCGTGGCATCCGTGATCGACGTCGCCAGCGCCGATGCGAGAGCCGACTTGGCGCTGCCGGGCGGACCAAGCAACAGAACATGCTGGCGGCAGAGCAGCGCCGCGAGCAGGCCGTCGACGATGTCGTTGCGCTCGAAGAATCTGGCCTTGAGCTCCACGCGCACAGCCTCGAGCGCTGCACGGTGAGGGGCATTGCAGGCAGCCTGCACCGCCTTGAGGTTGGTCATGTCGTTGTCTCCTACGATCGGGGCGAGCAGCCCAAGCGCACAGCGGCTCTGCGCCGAGGTGATGCTCGGGCTACCCGCCCCTGGTTGTTGTTGCCGTGGACTACTTCTTCATGCGGTCGCGGAACGCCGACGTCGCTACGGCGCCGGCAATGATCCATGTGACGAGAGCGGCGATGACTGCCGCGATGCCGGCGCAGACGACACAGGTCATCTCCTGCCGCACCTGAGCTGTGGGGCCAGCATGCGCAGCCGCTTGGTCGTGGTGCAGATTGCGAGCGCCGACAGACGGGCAACCTGCCCGATAGTCCAGATCATCAGCGCCATCAGCATCAGCAAGGTTCCCCACGGAGGCGTGAGCAAGATGGTGAGAACGACTACGAGCCATTCGGGCATGGTTAGAACCCCACGCCGCCGGCAGCGAGCTGCCGGACGGCTGTTTCGGTTGGTTGATCATTGGCCGCTTCGAGGCCGGGCACCGCCGGCCGGTTGTCGCCGGCGAGCTGGCGTCGCAGGCTGCTCTGGATAGCGCCGATCTTGTCGTTGAGCGCTTCGGCTTTGAACGACAACACTCTCGCGAACAGGGTGACGCGACTGCGCAGCTCCTCGAAGCCGTCGAGCTTGCGCTCCAAGGTCGACTGTCTGACTTTGTCAGCCTCGAAGCGCAGCAGCTCGGCCTGGAGCTGCTGGACCTCATCATCGAGGGACTGCTTGGCCACTTCTCGCAGCACGCTGCGCGTCGCTGCGGTGTCCACGATGGGTAGCTGGAACGTCGTGTTCTTGCCGACCGCCTCAACCACGCGGCAGAGGGCGTCCAGCGTCGCCTGGTACGGGGCCGCAACGAAATAGACGCCGCCGCTGTCGCGGAGGCTCACGCCGGCTTCGCTGAGGAACGCCGACAGCATGTGGCGCACGTCCTCGGTGGTGAGGGCCATGTGATGGCGGTAGAGCTGCTGCAGCTCCCACACGACGCCGTTCTCGACGTCGCACGTGATGGCGTTGGAGCGCTTGTCGAACACGACCCGGCTCACGAGGTCGTAGTCGATGTCGCGAGCCACGGCATCGGGGCGCTCGTTCACGAGACCGACGACAATCTCGTCGGCCGACTCGCCGATGGGCCGTAGCAACATGCCCACGGGCATCTTCGTGGTCGCATGCCGGCAGGCCCGCCTGAAGGCCTGGGCCGGCTTGATCTCGGAGGGCAGGTACTTGTCGTTGAGCCCGTGGCGGCGAGCAAGGTCCTCGAGCTGGTCGTGCTCGATGCGATTGCCGTTGAGCTGCCACCAGAGCAGCGAGCCGAGGGGCTTGCCGCCTGCCTGTGCGAGCTGGTCCTGGACCGTGCGGAGTGTGGCGAAGGACATGGTGTGACTCTCCTGTTGGTGTGGGTCTGGGCACGGGAAGGCCAGCACGAGGGCGCACTACTCCGTCGAAGGGGCGCACCCTCGTGCTGACCGACGTGGCCACGTCGCAGCCGGAGCGACGTGACCGGGGATGGATTTTGAACACGGCCGGCTGGCTACAACTCGATGTCGTCGTCAGGGTTGTCGACGAAAGGCTCGACCTCGTACTCGGCTTGCGCTTCGGCAACGCGCATCAACTCGAACGCCTGCTCGGCATCGCGATGTCGGCGATGGCTCTCACCCCGCAGCCGAGGCGAGCGCACAACCGCGGAGGGCACGCCCAGCACGAGGCGGGTCTCACCGTCACGGCGGAGGAAGAGCAACAACGGGTCGGTGCCATCCGCCGGTGCGACCGACTCGATGGAAGCCTGACTGCAGCCTCGGGCGGCATCCTCGGCGATGCGGGTGATGACATCCGACGGCGCGAGCCGGCGGTGGCTGCGACGAGAGTCCAACTGCCTGGTCGACGGCCTGCCGGGGGCGAGGGCGACCGGCGGCAAGGGCCCGGTGAACTCGGGCAATTTGACGGTCAGCGAACTGGGTACACGACTACTGCTTCGACTGTTGTGTCGATCGTTCATGACGTTCTCCGGCTTGGGGTTGAACTGGAACAGCGAAACGCTGCTCCACAGTTCTTATCTCCGAATGCCTCCTGGTTTTGCGCGCCGGGCGCCTCGATGCGACAACGGTACGGGACACAACCGGCTTGGCGGGTTGCCGGACGTGTTGACCGACCCCCGTTGGTGATAAGGATCATTGGCCGACCGCCGTGATAGAAACGGCCGGGCGCCTGGGGGTCGACAGACTCATGGGAAAGCCGCACGGGAGAAGCCGATGGTCAACAGCTACGAGTTGCCACCCTTGCCGACGGGGTCGACTGTCTGGACGTTGGCAACGGACCTGCGCGGGTGCCGACGCCTTCCCGCGCCCATTAGGGGCAGGATCCGCAGATTCAAGGCGAGCGGAATCTCAATTACGGTGCCTCGGATCGTCTCGGGCGCAGCGCTCTTCTACGCAAGGGAAACTTCGATGGCGCCCGACGCGCCTGCAGCGATGCACCAAGCCTGGACGAATCTCTGCGTGACGAATCCGCGGGTGGAGGCAGCCGGCGGCGTGCCGCGCCTGGTTATTGACTTCGTCGGTTCGAACCTGCAGCGAGCTTTGACGGAGGTATACGGCGTCTCTGTCGGGCTGGCCGCGGCGTCGATGATCTATGGAGTGCCACTTCAGCGTTGGGGTTCGCTGGGCCATGAGCGGCTAGACTACGAGTGTCAGGCTGGTCCACACCAACGTATTCGTGTCGAAGTCCGCGGCAGAAAGAACGGCGGTGGATGGAAACGGGCTCGAGACGAGGCACGCGAAAAACTCAGGGCAACGAGCAACGTAGACCTAAAGGGAGCGCTACTCGTCGCTGTTTGTGACACCGCTGACTTCGGCAAGCCCAACCTGTTCTTCATGGACCCTGAGGGTTCAAGGTATGGCAACTATGGTCGATTTGAAGCTGAGCGGTTGATTCTTGACCACTATACGGATGTGGCCTGGGCTCAGGGCCACCGGCGGACAGCCCTTCTTCTCTCGCAATATGCTGGCGCGTCTGACTCAGTTCTCGAGAAGTACCTGATGACAGGCAATCCGGATATCTTCACCTCACCATCTGCCACGTTTGATCTTGGTGGGCGGGAGTTGCTCGGCACGTACTTCACCGATATCGCACTGCCGGAATCGCTGTCTCCAGACGGAGCCGCCGTCATCGGCACGGTGTTCGACGGCGTAACCTCGACCGTGGCCACCCAGCTCCGGAAGGGAGAAGTGCTCGACATCGAACCCAACGCGGAAGACGAGGGCACCCACGGGCGTCGGCGATTTGTTCTCGGCTCGGACGGCCGAGCCGTCGTGTTCCTGCGCCCGAAGCGCGGCGACTCTACTTCCGATCAGGGCGACGTTCCATGATAAGGTCGCTCCAGCCTTTGAGATCAGACCGGCCTTCGGCGGTCACCGGGATGCTCTGGGCGATTCGCTTGACCTGATCCAGCGGTAGCGGGGCCAGAGCACGCACGAGGCCTTCAATCGCACGAGCCCTAGAGTGACCACTTGTCAACTGAATGCCGTTCTTCTCCTCGAACGCTTGCACGTCGGCCAGGTGCGGCAAAGCTTGCTTCTCGACCAATCGCTGTCTCAGCTCAGTGAGCACCGCGAACTTCTCCGGCTGATCCATCTTGAGATCCGCCAGGACATCCTTGGTCCCCGACGGAGCGCGGCGAGCCACCCTTGCGTTCTTTGCTGCGCCAGTGAGGAGACGCTCAAGGCTAGCGGCAAACTCTGCGTTCGA
>Ga0315268_10002193_pt1 | contig 22269 bp, 15 predicted proteins | sample C1_top_MG_FD_204535 | JGI IMG/M metagenome (GOLD analysis project Ga0315268, IMG submission 204535) | Sediment microbial communities from Yellowstone Lake, YNP, Wyoming, USA - C1_top | ecosystem: Environmental > Aquatic > Freshwater > Lake > Sediment | place: USA: Wyoming | collected 2017-08-01 | reverse complement strand
CCACGCGATTGACCTTGAGTTTCATGACTATAATTGAGATGAGCTAATATAAATACTTTTCTATATGTAATTACATAATTATATATAATAATTATAATTGGTATAAATATATATTTCTACTGTCCTTGATTATTTCATTAGACAGCAATTGAAACATTCAACGGCAGGAGGGGTTACGAACATACGCATGCAGAATACATACCCTGCTTGCCTTTATAATCAAAAAAGGGAATTCTCCCGGTGGAAACAGGGTGTTTCCTATGGGAAACTAACGTATAAGAAAAATCAAAGAACTGTAGAACAGCAATTTGACCAGTAAAAAACATCTTTTGCGTGTCTGCGCTGAGCGTAAAATGGAATGTCCCATAAACCCACAAGAATGGCTGCAATCAGTTTCTGATGAGAGACGTAGTTTTTTTAGGAGAACTTCCGATATCTTCAACGCATTTGAATATGGTAAAATCTACTCGTCCCATTACAACAATCTTATCAAATCAAAGGTTTCATACGCCAGTGAAGCGATCTTCGGATTTCCTGTCCCTGAAGGGGTGGCCGTATTCTCTTTTGGCGCGCCTGCACGTAAAGAGATGCTGGGAGGATCTGATGCGGATATTGCAGTCTATAGGGCAGGAAGGTCTGGCAAGGAATCTGAATTGAGAGAACTGCTAGTTAAATCGCTACAAAATCTTAATTTCACTAAAGTAGACACGCCTGTTTGGGGAAATTTAGATGAAATCCTTCAGTACATGAATACTTCCGTCACCGAAGCGAATCAGATACTAGAAGCACAGTATATTTGCGGAGACCCAGAATTCCGTGAGCAGGTAGAAGCATTGAGGGCATCTTCTTACAACAAGGTTGGTGTTGCTAGGAATCTTGTTTTTCAGTTCATATATTTTGAGCAGTATTACCGCAAGAAAGCATCCCCTAACCACATAAACCTGAAATATTGCTTAGGAGGAACAAGAGATTTCTTGTTTCCTGTATGGTACGCGCAACTAAAATGCGGCATAGAGAGGGATTTACAAACGACAGCCACAGAGAGAGGGCTTGATGCATTATGTGCTGAAGGTTTACTAACGGTGGAAGAGGTAGCAGATGTTCTTAAATCCGCTTCAGCAATATCCTTCATCAGGGATGAAATTATGCGCATAACACCTGGCGATGTAGATGGCAGATTATCACTTGATAAAGCTATTGAAGTGTGTGGACAGATTCCAATGATATTCAGCCAGCCTCAAGAAATAATCAGAGTTGTCAATGAATCACGACAAAAAATAATCGCTGCAAAAAATAAAGTTTGGTGTGGCCTCTGCAAATATTTCTCTGAGACAAAATCAGAAGAATGGAATGAACATTTCAGAAATGCATTGTCTGATGCTGATTCTGCAGCATCACCGCTCGAATTTCGTAATGATGATGTCATAGATACGGTGAGGATATCTAACATTGACGCTCAAAACCTGATGCAATATTCAGAGTACATAGAAGAAGCAGCGCAGAGCGACAGTTGGACTGTTTTAGCAGCATTACTCTCTAACTCATATGTTCCAGGATGCGTAATAGATTCAGTCATCAGAAGAAGGGGAATCACTCCAGGCTACGAATACTTCTTGGAGATTGCAGCAAGAAATCCTAATCTTGAAAGAGAGACATTGGAATTCATGGTTTCGGATGATAAAATAGAGCACAGATTCAAGAAGCCTGCTCTAAAGCTCGCGAAGGAACTGGGATATGGCTAAAATAATCTGTTTTGAGGGAGTTCATGGATGCGGCAAAGGAACTTTAATAGATTGCTTGCTTAAAGAATTTGAGAATAATTATTCTGGGAAATACGCAATAATAAGGGACTCAGAATATCCTGAATTCGAGATAGTTAAACAGGATATAAGAGCGGGCAGATACCCTGATGCGAAAGATATAATATCCGTTGTTGCGAGGACCAGAGCCAGGATATATACTGATTATATCAATGAACGCTTGATGGATTTGGATGTGGCAATACTGGATAGAAGCTATTACACTAGTGCAGTATGGCAATCTGACTCGTATAGTGCTGTGTATGATATAATCAGGGATAACGAAAACAGGGGGATACCCCGAGCAGACATGACCTTTGTCCTGTTTGCTCCTATTGAGGTTATCATGAATAGGTTAATATCCAGAGGCAGACCTGATTTGTGTGAACATAACTTGGCAACAATCAGCGCTAACCAAGAAAAATATCTTGACATCGCGAAAAACTGTGCTGAATGTGTCGCGTTATGCACGAATGATGATCCGTTCAGACTTGCAAAAGCGGTCTATAGCCTGATTTCGGCAAATAATGCCTTATGATCCGACACTTCCTCATCAACACATTCAAATCTTAGAAATGATAATTCAACAGGTACTAGCACATAATCATAACTGCATCCGTCTGCAGGATATGAGATATAATCATATTCTGTGCTCGGAGTATAATTATACTTCTTAGCAAGCTCTTCAATCTCATGTGATGACTTGATGTTAAAGTCTCCCAGTATTATCGGCCGTAAATTCATTGCGTGAGATAATGTTTCTTCGGCATGTAACTTTGCGAAAATATCATTCGGAGAGAAATGCACGACGAAAATGATTGCGTGTCTACCGCTAACATCGACATCCGCAACCAAAATTTTTCGGATGTACTGATCATTTTCGTTTTTCTTAAGAGCTATCTCTTCACTCGTGAAAGGATATCTTGAAAGTATGGCGATGCCCTCATTACACGCAGGTCTTCCAGTTATTCCTTTAACCTTATTCATATCCATAGTGGGCAGGAAACTGATGTGCTTAAATCCCAAATCTGAATTAAGCTGTTTGGCTTGATTCATTTCTGGTTCATTTTTGGACCTATCATCCCTGATCTCCTGAAATGCGACTATATCAGGACCATACTTCTTAATCATTGAGATTATCTTCGGTTTTCTCTCTTCAAAATTGTGATAGTTTTGTATATTCAAAGTCATAATCTTTATTTTTTTAAGACTCATATTTTGTTAGAATGGACTAAAATATATAAAGATTTATATTTAAGGATCAAGAAAAGTTAGTGATGATACCAGAAATATGTATGCGCTTATCTGACCCACCTCTTCACCCAATCAGAGGACAGCTTCATCATCTGCTCCCTCTGCTCCTTACCCCTGAACCAATGGTCTGCACCGAACACTTCTTCCATCGTTTTTGGTTGGTTTGCGGCCTGGAATAACTGCCTTGTCTCTTCTATCTTGACACGGAGGTCTGCATTGCCGTGTATGAACAGTACAGGAACAAAGACCAGCTTCAGCTGCTCGATGATGTCATGCTGTCTAGCGCTGCGCACATACTCCTTCCTCATCCTGAAATCAAGGTTATCATGCACCCCTGTCCTCATCAGTTCAGCAAACTCGCGCGGCTGGAACCAGCTCTGAAGATGATGCTCAAAATGGCTGCGCGCACCCTGCGCAACAACACACTTTATCCTCGCATCCTTTGCTGCAGCAAGAAGCGCAATATTCGCCCCGATATCCGTGCCTAAAACAGCAATCCTGTTCGGATTCGCAAACTGTAATGTCGAGATGAAATCCAATGCAGAAAGCACATCATCGACCTGTTGATGGATAGTCTGCTCCTCAAACTCTCCTTCGCTGTCACCATGGCCGTGGAAGTCAAAACGCAGTGTCAGAAATCCCTGATAGACAAGATTATTGGCCAAGTCTGCTGTAAAGTCCTGGTTCTTACCCTCATTGAAACCGTGAAGAACGATGATTACAGGATATTTTACAGGCTCTATCGGTTCAGAGTATCTTACTATGCCTGCAAGATTCATCCCACGAGAATTCTTGAAAAAGACCTCTTGGACAGTCATGTCTTAACCCATCAAATGCATGGATCACGCACATATCCCACTACAACTTCCATCTTTGTCGAGGATATGCAGGCCTTGCATGCATTGTCGAATGTATCATATCTGATTTGGTAGGGTGCTTTAGTGCCAACCTCAATCCTAGCGCATACAGGAGTGTACTCTGGAGGGCAGACGGTCTTACCCCAGAACTGGCCTTCACAAGAAGTGTAGTTATTCCCTGGCTTGCAATTATTGCGATAGAAGTCCCACTCATCGCACCAGCTCGAATCAGCGAATGTGCAGATTCCCTGCTGGTTGCCATCCTTGTCCTGCTTGACAGACCAGGTACCTGAACTGTTGACGCAGAATTCAGAAGCAGGGTTTGCCATGCCTGAAACATGTGCATCTTTACCCAGCATGTATTTCTGAGGCTGGGAATGGCAGCCTGATATGAAAATCATGGCAGAAACGATGATGATTGCAACAATGATGCTCTTATCCATGCAATCCAAAGAGTCTTCACAATATTTAAATATTTCTGACTTATCGATTGAAAATATGATACTAATACTAGGAAGGTTCCAACCATTGCATAATGGGCATCTGAAGGTGATAAAGGATGCTGCAAATGCTGATAGAGAACTAGTCATAGCGATAGGCAGCGCTCAGAAGAAAGACGAGAAGGACAACCCATTCTCAGCCTCCGAAAGAAAGATTATGATAGAGAAAGTCCTTGAATCTGAAAATATCCAAGCCAGAATATCTGAGATACCTGATATGACAACAGATGATAGTTATGTCCAGCATGTCATAGACCGCATCGGAGGAAAGCCGAAGAAGGTCATAACCGAGAACCCGTGGACGCTAAGACTATTTAAGGATGCAGGAATCGATGTGGAAGTCACTCCCAGATACCATTCCATATCTGCGACAGAAATACGGATAAGGATGGCACATGATGAAGAATGGAAAGCAATGGTCCCTCAGGCAGTATATGATTACATCAACAGGATAAATGGCGTGTCACGCATCAAGAGACTCTATTCGTGACTTTTTCATCAAGTTCCAAATCCCTTCTTGCAAATTCCAGGAAACTCTTTGCACTTGTGCCGAAAAGACCAATCCTTGATGCTATGTCGTCGTTGAACTTCTCAGCCCTTGTGCTGTCGACCATCGAATAGAACTCATCCTCAGTCATAGTAACAGTTGTGTTGCTCTTGTACTTCTTGCCGAACAATTCCAAAGTCATCTTCATAGTATCTTCGCTGCCCAGATAGCTCCACTGAGCTATGTATTTTGCAAAATCATTCGGATTCTTCATCTCTATTGTGCTGGATTTCCTGAGGGATGAAATGAGATTCTGCTGCATGATGCCCTGCTCCTCCAGCCAGAAAAGATTCGCCTCGTAGGTCTCATAATTCTGATGGAAGTTCTTTATCGTCTGTAAAGTGCCTGAGTATGGGTGCAGCATGTCAAAGAATCCTGAATATAGCTGCCTTGTGTGGTAGGGCTCGCTCATATCCTCGATGTAATGCAATGACATCGCAAGGAACCTGAAACCCCAATAATTGTCGCCTTTGCTAAAAGCTAATTTGGACATGTTGTAGAAGTGCTCTGCACGTTCTGGAGCTTCACCTTGCGGGTAGAATATAAGGGGAATGTGAAAAGAAAGTGCGGGGTAATACATGTGCCTATATCCTTGGCTCTCGCCGCTGAATGATTGCATCCAACTCAACTTAAGGTATTTGTCAACATCCCAGTCAGGCTCGTCAGAAAAATAGACCAAGATATTCTTCGCAGAAATCTTCTTTCCGATATCAGCACCCCTGAAAAAAATAACAGGCTTGTACAGAGGATAAGAATAGAAATCCCTTTGAGTCAGGATTTTTGGATTAGGATTATAATATAATAGTTCAGTATGTCTTATTGAAGGGTCGCTGTAAGAATATTGTGTCACGGTTATATTCTTGAATTTGTCAAGCCAGCCAATCTGCTTGAATACTTCTTCGTTCATGAGGTCGTGACGAGCCCATGCAGATACTGCAGGCAGTAATATGATGAACAGGACTGAGATTGATAGATAATTGATTGGTTTCATATGACGCCTAGTAACTCGATTACCTGCCTACCTGTCAAGAATCTGTTGGTTCTTGAGTACGCTTTAGAAATCATTTGATTTCTGACATGTCAGCCGCCGCTAATGGACCCTGCGGGGATCGAACCCGCTGCCTCCCGATTGCCAACCGGACGTTCTACCAGTGAACTAAGGGCCCGCTTGACAAATAGGAAATTTGCCTGTATAAATAGGTTTTGCATGACGCAGCGCCGCGCTGCTATATCATTTTACCGGAACATCCCGATGAAACAATCAATACGGCTATGCCGACTTAGAATATTTATTGCCCTGTTTCCGGTTTTAGCAGAATGATTTTTATGGACGCAAGAGCGGCGGCGCTGCTATTGCTTGTGATGCATTAACAAAGAAAACAAAAATTTACTCTATCTTGACTTTTGTTGCAAGAGATTGACCTGGCATGCCTTTCTCGAAGATGGCTCTCAGGGCGCCTTTATTGCCATGCGCTGCCTTTATCTCTCCTTTTATCTCCTTGCCTGCAGGGCTAGTCCATACTACTGGCTTACCAACTAATTTGGCTGCCTTGTCTTTAGAATCAATGCCTTTGGCATGTATTATCATCTGGTTCTCATATTGAGTGTGATGACTTCCCCTAAAACTTGCAATAACTCCTTCCATAATTATACACCTTAATCGCAGGATTTTAGGCTTGTTTATAAAGCTTTTGGGGTTTAAATAAGAAGATTTTTATAGGATTTGGTGTTATTTTTATCACTGAGGGATGAAGAATTTTACAGACTGCTAAAGTACTACCATTAGAAGAACTGACAGAAATCAGGCACTACAAGGGTATTGAAAGGAATATCTCGATATGCCTGCCTAACGAAGGGTTAAGCAATATTGTGGATGCGTTGTCTATGCTTAGGTCTGATGCAACAGATTTCTACTGTCTTATTGAAGAAAACACGCGGTCAATACAACTTTCTGAACAATTACCAGGCTACGCAAACCCACTAAAAAAAATAAGCCATCTATCCATGAAAGTGATCAAGAAAGGAAGGATATACTGCGCTGTAGGACTTGTGCATGAAGCAAGCCACAACAGCGGAATATTTGAAGAGAGTTTGTGCATAGAGAAAGAGGCAGACTGCATTGATGCGCTAGGTGAAATGTATTGGCGTGAGCTAAAGCTAGGATTCAAGTATGACAGAAACGCATATCTTGGTCTTAGAAATCTTCAGATGAATCTAGGCAGCTAATCTCTTGCCTTCTTTTGCTTCCTTATTCCTTCTCTCCTTAAGTGCTTTAAACTCCTGAATATCCCTGCTGAATGTATCATAATTTTCTTTCATGACTTTGGTTGGTGTATTCAGCTCATCTACAAGCAGAGCGATGTTCTCCTTTATCTCAGCAATCACTTTATTGAAAGCATCATCAAGATTCTTCTCTTCCTGCTCCCATGTCTGTTCTGTGGAGTGCTTCCACCTGTACAGCTCGCATAACATCCTGTCGACTGTATCATCCCTGCACGACATCCTGTCACCAAGGCTACTGCTATACTTCACCATGTCAGCATCATTAGTGATATTCAAAGCATCACGATAATTCTTATCAGTTATTGTCACCATTTTTTTGTTGAATTCAGTCATGGCTTTGAGCGCAGCTTCGATAGTGTCAAGGCTCTTCAGTGTTCCATGCTTGTCATAGAATTCTCGTATGTTGGTGAAGCAGTGTATCATCTTCTCGTATAGGTTGAACAGCTCCTCATCATTATCCTTGGCTGCAGTATCAGCAGCCTTGGCGAGCTTATCCTCGAATTCCTTGAGTGAGATTATGTAATCCTTTATCAGTTTCTTTTTCTCTTCGATGATATCAACAACCATCTTGATGGCAACGATGTTGCCGCCATAGAGTGCCCTGATGAAATAGTCCTCGCTGACGCCTTTTGTCTTGAAGACCTTTTGGGCGCTATTTATCGGAAGCTCCCTCTCTGAGCCGAAGACAAACTTTTCGATGGACACTATTGTTAACTTCTGCATATTAGGATTATAATAGCCAAAGAACCTGTTCTTAGAGTAATCATCAAGGCCTAGCGGAGCGCTCTTTGTATCTTCTATCTTCACCCTTCCCTTACTCTTGTTTATCCTGTCGAGATGATCCTCAATCTCCTTGCGCATATTCTTTAATTGTTCAGCAGCGTAATTCTTGACACCTTGTGAACCCTGCACGTTGATCTTTGCGTCAGTGATGTCCTGCAGCTTAGCTATGTTCTTTATTATCTCATCATCAATAGCATCAGGATAATCAAGGCTGGGGAGTGCAGGAACGTGCATGAATATCATCGGGATAACAATATCATACCTGCCTGGCGGGCAATCAAATGGAACATGCTCACCGCTAGCATTGACTGGCCTTCCCAGATCAGAAATAAGACTATTGCCTTTGGAATCGCCTTTTTCCGCGAACAACCTTACATCATACTTGAACTTGCCTTTTATCACGAATTTACCGTCATGCCCTGATGTGACCTTGACAATTTTTCCCCCTTCCATATATTCAACAAGTTCGCCGCCTTTAGTCTCAGCATGCTTCACCCACACTTCTGCACCCTCAACTCCATAGTGGATATCATCGCTTTTCACGACCCTGCCTGACAATACGCACACGTCCTTTGGCTCAATACCCTCGAGCTGTATTGTGACATGGTCATGCGCTACCTTTCCATTAGCGTCAATCACAAGCACATGTAGCGTGCATTTGTTGTCAGTGGATATATATGGTTCTTTGAATGCGACGCATACATCATCCCTTGACGTCTTCTTCTTCAGTCCCATAAACCCGTAATCATATTTCAAAATCCGCTTATCAGACATAGAATACTCTATTGCCTCAGAACCACTAAGCCGGATTATCCGTGTATCCTGATCAGAAGTTTTCTTTGTGGAGTCCCATTCGTATTGACCCCAGTACCACACATACTTGAAATTGGGAGCGCCCCCCACTATCTTGGCTGTGAAATTCGTCTTTTCAGCAAGCAGCTTATCCAAATCCCTCTTCTTAACTTTTCTGTCAACAGGATATTCTATCTTCACAGCGAATCCGTAGCAAATCATCTTCATCAGACTCTCCAATGAATCAATCTCGTCCTGCAGGCTGCCGCCATACCTGAATCCCTTTGCTTTTAAGTCATCAGGGCTTTTTCCGATAAGATCCTCATCCTTATGCACCGCAAGCTTCTGGATCTCCTTCTCATTACCTATCTTGACAATCTTGAAAAGATCAGACAGGATATGCATATCCCTGCCAATGTTTTCAGTTATGTCTGCACCAATGTTTTTCACGTAGGCAGACCTGGTTGAAATGTCCATGGAATATAGCTTCTTTGCGCGTTCTTTCCATTCTTTCTCTTCAGGACTATCAGGCGCAGTAGAAATGACAGTTTGTTTATTCCCGTCTTTATTATTCCCGTCTTTATCCTTCCAGCGGCCGAATATCTTGTGTATGCCTGTCCTTCTCTGGAACAATGTTCTGCTACCTTCTTCCCTGAGATAAAGAGGGGCACGGAACTTCAGATCATGCTTTGCCCACCAAATCTTCTTGAACGCCTCTTCACCGCCTTCGCCATATTCCTCTATCCACTTCTTCTTCCACTTGTCATGACCGAAGAAACTGACTATACCACTTATGCCAAGGCCCATCTCGCGGATGTGATCTTCGACAGTCGTCTCTATCTTTCTTATCTCTTCATTGATTTTGGTTGCCTGATCTGTCAGCTTTTTCAAGATAGTATCATCAAGCAATCTTGCTTCTTCCTCTGAAATCAGAATATTCATCTTTTCAAGAGTTGCTGACCTGTGATTCACTTTATCTTCAAAAATCTCACGGCAGCCATCCTTCAGATCCGAGATGAAATTCAATAATGTGGCTTCGAGGGATTCGAGCTCAAGCAGCAACCCGATAAGCTCAAGGTACATCTCAAAAATCTCTCTTATCCCTTTTCCTGCTTTTCCGAGCATCAATGATTCAGGTGACCTCTGGTCGCGTAGGTAAGCGACATCCCTGAATTTTTTTATGTATTCAGCCAAATCTTTTTTTGCAGTGACATCAAGCAAAGATATCCTCTCTTCAAGAGCTCTGATCGCTTCAATTACCTCTGCTTTTTTCTTAATGAGCCGAGCCAAGAATATACATATTGTCCCTACATTATCTTTCAGTCCTTCATCTCTTTTGCGTTTCTCTCCTCTTGACTTCCTCATCCTATAGATGAATGGAATGAGCAACAGAAGCGGTAAGAGATACCACCAGGGGAAAGGATTCTTGAAGCATTTGCAGCCTTGGCATTTTCCAGGGCACGCAGTATCAGATGTGCCGTCGCACTGCTCGCCTTCCTCAATCTTGTTGTTGCCGCAGTTAGCGGGAGTCAGTACATCAGCAGGGATGCACTTGCAGTCAGAGCATTTCAGGTTAGGGCCTTTTGCAGAGCAATCCATGCCAGCAGAATCATCGCATTCTTTTGATGAATCCGCTTTTCCGTCGCCACAAACTGGCTTTTCAGGTTTTGGTTCAGGGCAACCGTTCTGTACAAGGATGAATGATCCTCCGCTGAAACTGACAACTGATGGACTCCCTCCTCCCCACACAATCACTGCCCGCCTGTTCTCCATGAGAGCAGGGACATTAGCGAATATCTGGGTACGCTCTGCCTGAGTCGATCTTGTCCTGTAGAAATCATCGATCGCCTTCTTCTCCTTGGCTGTCAGGTCATAGAACATGACAGATTTGCCCTGGATGCTGCCGACACCGATGCTTGAGACACCTTTGTACTTGTTGATCTGAATAGAATCCTCCATCGCACGCGCGAGCACATTCGCCCGCTTCTGGGCCAGGTCCTTATTGACGCTAGCAGAGCCTTCGTAGCTTGAGTAGCCATAGACTGTCAATGATCTGGTCTCACCAGTCGCTTTTGAGATAGCATCGATGCGCTTGAGGAAATCAAAGACAGGAGCAGAGCCTGCAACAAAAGCATCATCAATGATCAGGTTGTTGAGGTCGACAGTGCCTGGCTCAATATACCGAAATGCCATATGCAACTCGCACGCATCATCAGCAGGTGGCGGAGGAGACATACCTATGCCTACAATATCTGAAGAGGTAAGGCCTAAAACAGAAGCGCTGCATAATGTAAAGAGCACTAATAATATAATAGGAAGAATATGATTATTGCTATGTTTGACTATTTTGGCTTTTACTTCCAAATACACCACTTTTCTTATGACATCTGAGCAATCTTAGGTTTAAAAAGTTTTGTTTTTGAAATAATCGCTGATTCTGAGCTGAATTATTGATTATATCGCAGTAATTGGTTGAAATGGAACCGAAAGGTATTTATTATACCTGTCTGTATATATTCTAAACTGTATAATATTTTGACCAAAAGATTTATATATTTGTATACCAATCGGAATAAATCTTATTCAGAATATATACAAAATTGTATATTAAGACGGCCTTTGCCGTGGTCTCCAATGTGCGTTTTGTGCCCTTCCGTTTGGAAGGGCTTTTTGCGCACAAAACGTCTTTGCGTTAGATTTATATAATGATTATACTTAGAGGACTATATACCGATTGGTAAAGTAATAAATCGGTGACTTAGCACATGTTGAAGCAGCACTTCAAAGAGAAGAGTGAAGCGTCATTCATAGGTAGGTCTTCTTATCTTTCGCGCATCGATGAAAATTTCCTGAAAGGCAGACACACACTGCTTCTGGCACAATCAGGACATGGAAGAGAATCGCTTCTAAGGCAGTCATGCGCAAAATCAAATGCATTCTATATAGATCTGCGAAAGACCAGCCTTTCACCTGAAAGCTTCGCAGTAGAGTTCGTCTCAAACATCTGCTTCTACAACCTTGCAAAGAGCAATTCTGAACTGCCAAAGTACCAGACAATAGCTGGACTAAAACAATTGAAACTGGGAAAAAAATGCAGCGAGACAATCGAGCGGATAGACAATGAACTGCAGAAGATCAAGCCTGACCAAAGCCTGCTTCTTGCATCAGCAATCTCATTCGCAGAGGAATTCGCCGCGGAAGCGGACAAGAAATACTTCATTGCAATCAATAATTTCGAGGAATTCCTCAAGCTCAACAATTTCTCCCATGTGACAGATTCGATGAACCTGTTCTTCAACTCGATCAAAGGCAACAAGAGATGCTCATTTGTCCTATCTTCTTCAGCAATATACCAGATGAAGAGAGTCCTAGAGAAATATCCCGTAGATATAGTGGAAGTATCTCCGCTATCAGAAGATGAGACAAAAGAACTATTCACTGCAATTGCCGGCAAGACAGACGAGCGGATTCTGAAACTCGTCCATGAACTCAGCGCAGGCATACCAATCGTTGTAAGCAGTATCGCAGCAAGATTCAAGCATGAGAAAGGAACAGATGTCCAGAAGAACCTCGACCTTGTGAAATATATCCTTGCATCGCTGCTGTCGACAAAGAACACCCTTCCTCACATCTACTGCAGGAAACTATTCTATGAATCACTTAACCGCGCAAGAGGAGAATCATTGCTGCGCATACTTCTCAAGGTAATATCACAGAACAAGCAGCTGAGACTTACCGAGATTGCGAAACTTATCTACAGGTCAGGGCCAGTCACAAAGAGCCTGCTTGAACGCCTCATAGAAGTCGACCTCATAGTCAAGACCGGCAAGACATTCGACTTTGCAAATCCTGTGCTGAAGCAGTGGTGCAAGCTGATGTTCGCAAACATAGAATTCAACGAGACTCCTGACGAGGAAACACTCAAGGAGTTCGGTGCAATATTATGAATAGGCACAACCGCATTGCAGAAAAGAGAAGAGAGTCTTTCAATAGAAAGACAACTATCATCTTCTTGCTTGCAGTGCTATTCATGACAATAGCTGCAACTGTCGTAGAAGCAGCTGCGATGGACAGCGTCAAGAACTGGTGGGGAAAGACAAAGGTGTTTGTCATGAGCCCTGCATTCTGGGTCAATGCAATAGTAGTATTCGCAGTCATCATGGTGCTTTATATGTTGCTTCTAAGCGAAAGCGTGGGCACAGACACTACTAAGCAAGCGATGATGTACATCATAATAGGACTGATAGCGATAATAATAGCGACAAAAATAGTCGATTCCGGCGTTCCTGTCTACATCTGGAAAAATACCCAGTTCACAAATATGACTAGGTTCTTGCTCGGCGAAAAGGATGCCAATGGAGTTTATAATGATACCAAGGGTAACAGCAGGCAGGCGATATTGCGTATCAATAATAATGGAGCTGGACTCCCTGCTTTCCTGATAGCAAGCATACTGTTCTATCTATTATTCCTGGCAAAAAAAGAGAGCTTAGGTCTTGACAAAGTTGGAGATAAAGCAGGGCAGTGGATACCTATCATACTATCTTTGCTTCTTGGAGGGCTCATCGCAAACGGAGGCATCACAAAGAACCAGATAATAATACTCGGAGGTTGGGCTGCAGTAATCCTCCTAGGAGGAACCCTTGGAAAATCACTATCAGGAGAAGAAAAGGAAGAGGGCGGCGGAAAGAAATGGCTAGGATATGGACTAGCATATGCCCTTGTCCAAATCATCGCAAACATGCTTGGAACATCCCTCTGGGGAGGAGAAGCTTCGGCAACAGGCATCACTGCCGGAAGCGTCCTGATGAACATCGCAATAGGACTGGGCATAGGATTCATCTGGAACGCAATCTCTGGCGGAGGCGGCGGAGTATTCAACGAATGGAAAAAGAGGATGTCTGGAAAACGTCAAGAGGATGTCGACAAACTTATCGATGATGAAAAATATGGTCAGGCATTCGGACGCAGCATCCCGTTCTTCGGCAGATTATTTGGATCAGGCGGCAAAGGAAAGGCGGCAAAGGACTCCAACAGGAAGATAGAAAGATTGGAAAAAGAAAGAGAACAGTTGAACAATGCATATTTAGAGATAGTAAAATCAGGTAGGCGTGCTGACCCGAGTGTATTGGGTAATCTCACTTTGAGAATGAATGCTATTGAACAAGAGATAGAGGCAGAAATGCATAGAATGGAAGGAGAAACTGAACCAGCAACATCTCTAGATGTACCTCCGGATGAACCTATACCCCCTCCAGCGACTGCAACACCTCCAAGTGCAAGACCTGTAGCTCCACCATTACCATAACAAAATGGCAACACTAAAACCAGAACAAAGGAAGAGAATGGCGCAATTCATAGCGCAGAGAGCAGAAGCATTGCCCCACCTAATCAAAATCATGCAGGATGAATTCGCACAGAGTCCTGAAGGCAAAGAGGCAAAGTACCTCACCGGGATCCACGACGGATACTTGAAGAGCTATGACAACTTCTTATTGCATTTCATATCAGGGAAACCTGGAGATAGGGGAGTGGACAAACTCATAGTTGGGCTTGAACACCCGTCGAGCGAGATAAAGCCTGACAAGAGCCTCCTTGCGAGACTCAAGAAACAGGCAGACAGGATGAAGAAACTTTCTGTCCCTGACTGGAATGAATGGCAGCATTATGAATTCCTAAGACAAGACCTGCTGAAGCTAGGAACGACGCAGGACATACACGCATTCATAACAAAATTCAACGAGCTGCTCGTCAGGGCGACACAGTATCCCCATACAGATGTCTCAAAAGCAATAATGGCAAAATCGGCAAAAGTGACTCCCAAGATAATGATGCTGGAAAACCTCGAGATGATAGTCGCTGCATGGAAACTGCTATTCTCAAGATTATACCGCCCAGACCAGCAGGCATTGGCCACTCAAGTGCTGGGCAACCAAGACCTTGAACGGGCAGTACAGGCCATGGCTAGAAAGCTCAACATCAGCGTAGATGAATTCAAACGCAAAGTGAACCTGGAGTTCCCCAAGGAACGTGAAGACGAGAACATGACAAACCAGATAGCATTCGCAACAAAGGTAGTGAATGAAGGAAAGAAGAACCTCTTCGTCGTCATATTCAGAGAAACAGGCCATTTGCAATCTGCAGAACTATTGCTAAAGCAATTCGGCAGCAAAGGAAAGATCGTGACAAACCCCAAAACAGCAGAGATATTCGCAGAAGCTATAGGAAGAATAGAAGGCCCACAGGTCAAAGAGAAAGTTGAGCGGGCAGCAACAGCAGAACTAGGGCTCATGATAACAGACATGCAGGGCAAGATGAGAAAAGAGCTCACAACTGAGATGAAGCAATTCGCAGACATAATATCAGGACGGATAAAAGAGATAGAGAAAAAGCACGCAAAGAAGCTGCTAGAGCTAAAGAAGATGAATCAAGACCTCTCAAGAGTCAACAAGGAGCTGCTCCATAACGCAGAGGCAGGGACTGAACTACTTGAAAGAATGGCGAACCTGCAAAAGTCACGTTATGAATATCTCGTCAGATCAAAGGATATAACACTCGTGATGAAGACCAGGCTACTTTTGATCAAGTATATCGGCAGAACTATCACAGATGCAGAGCTCGATATAGGATTCAAGGACATTTACGAAAAGAAGCCATCTGATTTCGCTGTGCGGCTGATCACGAATCTCCAATCCCTTTTCACTGCAAAGGCAAAAGGACAGATGACTCAAGAGGAATTCGACAAGAAGCTCTCCCAGATAGATGACTTCATCAAAAAGCTCGGAGACCAGACACCAGCGATAATTTCCCATCAGGAGAAGATAGCGCAGGAGATGGAAGACATTGAAACTTCATTGAAAGGCATACAATTCGTCGTCGATATAGACCTTAAGAAAGCAAATTCCATGGCGACTGATGACGTGAAGAAGATAGGGAAGAGCGTAGATGTAGAAAAATACCGCGTTGTTGGCAGGATGACGCCGCAGGATATAGATGCACTCAGGAAGGTAGCATAGGAAAGATGAATCAAAAAGAGCATATTGATAAAAAAGGGAAATGCGCTCGAGAAAGAGTGGCGCTGCTCATACTTTTGGTGCTAGCTTTCGCACTGCTTCTTCTGCCTGCAGTATCTGCGCTCAACAACCCATTGACCGGTGCAGCAATAACATTCAGCGGGATAGGCACAAGCATAAGCAGCACGCTCAACTCATACGCATCAAGCGATGCGCCAGGATTCATCGACTTTTTGATATTCTCAGTCATATTCTTCGCACTATGCTGGGTAGGATTCAGCAACGTATTCAAAGATGCACAGAACGCAAATATCGCTCTTAGCGTTGCACTAGGATTCGCATTGTCCATTGCACTCGTGTATGGCGGAAAATTCACGATAAAGAAACTGCTGCCGTTCGCAGGAGTCATACTATTCCTTGTGGCTGTTGTCCTGATATACGCATTACTAAAGAAATTTGTATTCACCGGTACAGGTGTAGCAAGCACTATCTTTGCGGTCGTAGTGGCGTTACTCATATCGCTTGCACTGCTCTTCCTGGCGTGGAGCATGATATGCTCAGGAACTGCTTGCGACAACAACGCATTCATGAAAAAGATAATCGGATCAGATTCATACATCGGTAAGTTCTTCGGAGGGATGGGTGGTGTGTTCAATACACAAGCTACACCTGTAGCACCATCTAAACAAGCTACACCGCCGGCACCAGGCACACCAAACCAGCAACAACAGGGTGCTGCAGGAAAAGGAACAAAGACAGTGGTGGGGAAAACAAGCACAACAAACTGGTGGGCAATCGGCGCTGTAGCAATAATGGTCCTAATAGTAGCACTTCTGCTATGGCGCGGAATAAAGAAGAGAAAGGAATGGGCTGAAAGGTACAGGAACTGGCGCGAAAAGAATAAGACAAAGAAGGAGATGGGTGCTCTGCAAGGCCTTCTCGGCGGCCTGGAACAATACGAAAAGGACAGCCAACAGAACATGCAGAGGCTATTACAACTAGTCACACAAGAAAAGAGCACATTCACAACTTCAAGGCAGGTTGTTGATGATATCACTAAGGACATCAAGGATACAATAGGAGGGGAGATAGAACTCATAAAACAAGGTGAAAAGAGCGGTCTTACAGCAAACATAAAAAAACTAAACGGATTCAACGCCGGAGAGAAGATATTCGTCGAAAACCATATTTTGGCACATATGAAAAATGAAATGGCAGAGTTACAGGCAGCATTCAGCACGGACCCCGCCATCAAAGACAGCATCAATGAACTGGAAAATGTTAGTGACCATTTCGACCAACATTCAACCCTTATTGATTCTTTCTCTCATTATAATCTGCGGGAAAAGAATGTCCTGGACAACATGCAGGTAGAACTCAAGAAGAACATAGATGGATTCGAATCCTTCAAGACAAAATGCGATAACCTAATCACCCTGCTTACCAGCGAGTTAGGCAACATAAATGCATTGACGGACGGCAAGCAGCCATACGAGCGAGTGGTCGAGCATGTCAAGACAATAAGGGACAGTACAATAAAACTCAAAGGGGTATTCCTAGAGAAGATACAACTTCTGCACTATATCATGAAAGAGATGGAAGCGCTCAAGACGCACGTGCAACAGCTGCATGATGAAGAGGTAAAGAAACTTGATGAATTCCTGAAAGCAGCCCAAGGAGACCAACATATCGGAAAATATGATAGGGCAATATATTTTGCAGCACACGTCTACCAGAACGCCGCGTGCCTGATCCATGGTGAGCTCGATCCGCAGACCAAGACCGCATTGGAAGAAAAAGAAAGGGAAGCGATGGGCGTGATAAGCAATTGCATAAAGGATGTCCTTGGAAAAGATCTCATGGAGCAGTTACAGAAGTGGCTCGTCAGCGGAGACTATGCGCATGTGCAGCAGACTCTGAAACGAATAAGCGTTGATATCTCAAAATCAGACATACCTCCGGAATTTGATAAGCTCCTCAAAGAGTATGCGAATAAAATCAAGAAGCTCACAACTATCTGCATCAATCACCAAGCAGCAAATGTGATATACAATGCGCTCCAGACGCAGATGCAGGACTATAATAAAACGTACCCTCCGATAAAATAAAGAAAAATGGATGAAAAACTACTAGATCAAATGAAGGCAAAGCTCGACGAGTTCATCAAGGCAGCAGAAGCGCTGAAGAAATCCTGTGACGACGCTGAGATAGGATTCGCAACAGTATCCGAGGACATGTTACAAAAAAGCTTGCAATTGAAGAAGGATGTCGCAAAGATATTCTTTGATGCATCAAGAGAAGCTGGCTTAGAAAATTCAAAGGCAAAAGAGCTGGCTGAAAAAGCTCACAAGATACTCGAAGAGCAGAAAGTGGAACTCAAAGACCAGATACTGGAACATATCAAACAGATGGAAGAGCGCATCAAAGGCAAAAAAGACGAGATACCTAAAATGATTGCACGTGCCAAAAAAATGTTGGACAATGATATGCCTGAAGAAGCAATAAACAAGGCGAATGCTGCAATGGTCATGGTCAATGCACTGTTGGATCCCCGACAGAAAGAAGATTACAAGGATGATATTGATATCATAATCAATAAGGCCAACAAGAGAATCGCTCAAAAAGCAAGAGGCGAATCAGCAGATGAAACTGATGAAGCAGAGGCAAAAGGCGATGCAGAAAAAAAGGAGGGCGACGATGCACCAGCAACGAAAACCATCGAAGAATGGTTCAATGAGCATTATCGTGATATCGCATCAATAAGCGCGCCTGACCGCTCTGTTGTTGACGGATTACTTAGACCCCTCAAGCAGGATATCGATGAAATCGTGAGTAAAGCAGCTGACAAGGCAGGAATCAAGAGAAGGATGATAGAATTGATAGATGAGAAGATAAGCAGTGTCAGCGGATCTGTAGGTAGATTCGACAAGAATTCAAAATCATACAAGGACCTGATAGCATATAATAGAAGAGTCATCTCAGAACAGGATAAGCTCTTGCTGTTGATAGACAGGCTCCAAGAGATAAAGCAATATGTTCAAAATTTAAGCTAGAGGATGTGAAAATATGGTCAGCACAAAGAAGATAGCAGGATACGGCGGAGCAGGGATTGTCGTACTTGGAGTAGGAGCATACCTGATCTTCAACGGGATGTTCTTGATAGGAGTAGCAGTCATAGGTGCTGGACTATTAGGTATGCTTCTATTCAGGGAAATCATCGCGCCAAGGTTCGAGAAAGAAATTCCAGAGAGACCAGCGGCTCCGCAGATAGAAGCGTCAAAGCCTGAAGAGAAGATAGAGGCTACTGTTAAAGAGATAGAACAAGAAGAATCTAGGATTGCAACATTGATAGGACGATTCGTCACATTAGCGAGAAAGATATCCAGCAGGGAGAAGACGCCTGAAACAACCGGCAGGGTAGAGACAAAAAGAGGAGAGATAGATATAGTGGAACAAGCCAGGCCAGAGATACAAAAAAGTGCAGAAGCAATCGAGAAACTCATTTCAAAATTCATAAGGGATGTCAAGAATATTGAGAAAGAGATAGCTTCGGTCGGAACAAAGGTATCTGACATCAAGAAGAAGCACAAGGAACTGGAATCTCATAGTAAGAAGGTAAAGGCAAAGGCAGAAGAGTACGGCGAGGGGATGAAAGGGGAAGAAGAGAAGAAAGGAAAACGTCTAAGGAAGATAGAGATAGAGCTAGGCGCTGCAAGAAGAGACCAGATGCATGACCTGGTATTATCAGAAGCGACAAAAGCAGCAGCTATATGCACCAAGCTGGAAGACCTAAGCGCAACAATACTCCAATCAATGAAAAATGCACTCAATGAAATCCCTCCTGATTTCAGGAACATTAAGGAGTTCAACGATATGATGGCGCGGCTTGACCGCATGCATACGACAGTGAATGACAAGCTGCTTCCAAAAGCGACAGAGCACAGGAAACTAGCGATGGATCTTGCAAAGGAGCTAAGACAATTTGAGTCCATGCTCGTCGGGCTCAAGCAGTCAGACCTTGCTGACAAGCTTATAGACGAAAGAAAGAAAGCAGAAGAAGCAGAGACAGATGCATTGAAGGCTCAGAAACGCATCAGGGAGATAGAGAAGGACACTTATGAGACAAAGATAAAGAATGAAGAGTTGCGTGAAAGAATCACAGTCCTTGAACACGAATTGGAATACATCGGAAGGATACTTGGAAAATGGCAAGTCGACATCAAGAAGGCACGCGAAGAGGCAAAGAAGAACCCTCTCCTAAAGCAGGCAGAAGTTGATGTCCTCAGCAGGAATGTCACACAAGGCAACAACATCATTACAGACCTCACATTACTTTTGCTCGACAGGGAAGAATATTCACGTTCTACTGCTAAAGAGCGAGACCACCTGAAAGAAACACTCTTGGAAGTCAAATCCAGACTTTCGTCCATCACAGACAAGAGAGACAGCGTAACAACCGCGTATCATACTGCAGAAGAGCTGAAGAAAGAACTAACTGAACTTGTAGAACGCCTGAAAAAGAAAAAAGAGGATGACGAACACCTGATAAAAGCAACAACAGAGCAGGCACTAAGGGACAGATACCAGACAGAGATAGATAGTATAACACGCCAGATGGAAGAAGCCAGAGCGCAATACACAGAAGCAAGCACAGAAGCATCACTTCTAAGAGAAGAGATACAGGAAGTGACTGGCGAACTTCAAGAGGCAAATAGAAACCTCGTTTCATTGCAGCCAAGACTGCCTGTACTTGAACAGCAGGCAAAGAATGCAGAAGCGGAACTTGCAAGGACAAGACAGGAACTTGAAAGATTGAGCGTGGAGCATGCAAAAGAGCTCAAACAGCTACGAGAAAGGATTGCCACGCTCGAGTCTGACAATACAGGACTCAAAGCGTCATCGACTGAAAACGAAAGAAAGATATCTGACCTGACGAGAAGCCTAACCGCTGCAACAGAAGACGCACACGAATACCTAGAGCGATTGAAAGAAAGGTGGGAAGATTTCGGAACTGCAGAGCAACAGGTAACACGGTTCCAAGAATCCGAGAAGGCCCTAAGAGCGCAAGTCGATTCCCTGACAAAGCAGAACGCATCACTATCTAGATGGCTAGGCAAGCGCATAGCAATATCATCTGCAAGAAAGAAAAAACTGGAAGTGCTGCAACAGATGTACGAACGAGAGGCAAGGACTGTAAGCGAACTGCAGGAAAAGAAGACGAGGGCAAAGGAGATAATAGTCAAGCACTGCCACGGACTGACTGACGAAGTGAGATTCCTAAGCGCACGACTGACAGAAGTTTCATCAACAGCAATGGGAAAAGTCGACCAAGAACTACTGGATGATATAAACCGACAGCTGAAAGAAAGGAATGAAGAGCTCGAAAGAGCATACAAAGAGATGCGACAGATTGAAGAGCGGACTGCGGCTGAAATCAAGCAGGGAAGATCTGCAGAGAATAGAGCAAAGCTTCTGCAGCACGAACTGCAAGCTGCAAACCTCGAGAGAGAAAGGGCTGTCGCTGAGCTAGAGCAACGCATAAGGCAACTGAAAGAAGAATCAACGCAATGGCGAACAGAAGCAGAGACACTCAGAGGAAGGATAGCAGAGATAACTGCGGCAGACGCTGCATCGCAGCAAGAGATAGAAGAACTATTCGAAAGGATACATGAAAGAGATGAAATCATAGGAACATTGCGAGATGCAGATAGGAAGAAAGCATTGACAGAAGAAAGGAACGCTGAAATAGGCCAGGCCCTGCTCAACCTAAAAGAGATAATTGGAAACTCAAAGAAACTGCGGGAACTCACGACAAGACTATACGACGCAGAGATAAGAAGTGTGCTCGAGCAGGTCGCTCTCAAGCAATCGCTCGCAGAGGAGAAAGACTCATTGCAGCCGCAGCTGGATGCTGCAAGGGCTGAGAATGAACGCCTATCAAGAGAAATTGGAGAAATGCTGTCGCTGCTAGGGGAAGCAAAAAAGAGACTTATAGAGCTTGAGGCCCTAAAGACCAAGACGCCTCAGCTAGAGGCACAGATACAGTCTCTGAAAGATCAGATAGAAGATTATGAAATACAGCATGCACAAATTGATGCGCTCTATATTGCAAAATCAGAAGAAGTAGAGAAGACGCTAGGGATAATCCATAGACTTGAGGCAGACCTAGCATCAATAAGCACAGAATCAACAGTGCTAGGAAAAGATCTGAGTGATGAATTCATGCAGAGGGTGCATGACGCTTGGTTCAACAAGAAGTTAGAGCCGATAACAGACAAGATGAGCCAGGTGCAGGATTTGATCGCCGAAAATCCTGATGAGGCAATGAAGCTTGTAAGCGACGCAATCATACTCGTCAACCAGATCAACAAAAGCATCATTACAAAAATAGAGGGCGATAGGATTGCTGGAATCATCAGCATGGCAACCGACCTGAAAGCC
>Ga0315268_10002192_pt1 | contig 22273 bp, 23 predicted proteins | sample C1_top_MG_FD_204535 | JGI IMG/M metagenome (GOLD analysis project Ga0315268, IMG submission 204535) | Sediment microbial communities from Yellowstone Lake, YNP, Wyoming, USA - C1_top | ecosystem: Environmental > Aquatic > Freshwater > Lake > Sediment | place: USA: Wyoming | collected 2017-08-01 | reverse complement strand
GGCACTGTGGAAACAACCATACCGTGGAGCTATTGCCCCATCTCGATCACTTGCTTAAACAAAACGGTATAGATATCAAAAGCATCGAGGGAATCATCGTAGCCAGAGGGCCCGGCAGCTTCAACGGCCTGCGCGTCGGGCTTGGCACGGCCAAAGGGCTGGCCTTCAGCCTGGGAGTGCCCATATCCGGCATAAGCACCTTGGAGGCAGCGGCTTTTCAGTACAGCGGCTCAGGGCTGCCCGTCTGCCCCGTTTTCGACGCCGGACGGGGTGAGGCCGCCTGCGCCGTTTACCAGCTTAAAGAAGGCCGGTGGCAAAACCTGATGCCGGAGAGCCTGATGACCATGAACGAGCTGTGTTCAAAAACGGTAACTCAGACGCTCTTCTGCGGCGAACTCACGGCAGATATGATAGAACTGATTAAGCAGAAATTGGGAGACAAAGCCATTGTACCCAAGCCGTTGTCAGAGCAGGGGCGGGTGGCTTTCCTGGCTGCGCTGGGTGAAAAGAGGCTTAAAGCGGGACTTTGCGATGATGTGGTTACGCTGCAACCCATCTACCTTAGACGGCCACACATCAGCCAGCCTAAAACCAGGTACACACGAACCCGTTAAGCTTTAACACAAATAGGTCTGACAAGGGAGGATAATTCATGGAACGTTCGCTCGTCTTGGTCAAACCGGACGCCGTCGAGAGGGGCTCCAGCGGGGCCATACTGGGGCGGCTGGAGAGTGCCGGGCTCAAGCTGGTAGCTCTAAAGATGTTGCGCATGGACAGGGCGCTCGCCGAGCGCCACTACGCCATACACAGAGGAAAACCCTTCTTTAGCGCCCTGATAGCCTCTATTACCTCCGGTCCCATTGTGGCAGCCGTGTTCGAGGGTGAAGAGGCCGTGAACGACATCAGGACAGCCATGGGCGCCACCGACCCGGCTAAGGCCGCAGTGGGCAGCATACGCCGGGATTTCGGCATAGACATAGAGCACAACGCCGTACACGGCTCGGACTCGCTCAAGACGGCGGAGAGCGAAATCAAGCTCTTCTTCAAGGATAGCGAGATTCTGGACTACAAGCGCGTGAACTAGCTATTCGATGCGCACTACGGGCCTGGCCTCGCGCCACATCTCGTCCAGGTTATAGTATACACGTTCCGCCGGAGCGAAGATATGGACGATGACGTCCATATAGTCCAGCAGCAGCCAGCCTGATTCAGCCGTGCCTTCGCGGTGTGCCGGTGCGATGCCGGACTTCTTGAGGATCTGGACAATTTCATCGAAGATAGCTGTCAACTGCCGCACGGAATCGCCGCTGACGATAACAAAATAGTCAGCGAACCCGCAAATGCCGCGGGTGTCCAGCAGGACGATGTCCGATGCCTGCTTATCGCTGGCTATCTCGACTATGCGACGGGCTTTTTCTATGGCTTCCAGCTATCCTGCCTCCCCGGTTGCCTCAATATTTATTATAGCATAGCCATCGTGCCACTCGGCATGTCCGCTACGCTCAATGTGAACTTTATGAGGGATTTGCCGGTATCGGGTGAGAAATTTAAAAGTCCGGAACGCGCCAGCGGCAGAGGTCTCATCATCCCGATACAATCGGGACTCTTGTTGACAGCCCCAGGCCTCTTTCCTATACTTTCCGGCAGAAGGAGATACATCTATGCGCGGTAATATTATGGCCGGCCTGCTGGTCTTCGTGCTGGGAGGCCTGTTGTTTGCAATTGGGGTAATCGGCTTCGTGGCGGCTGCCACGTCTTCACCTATCATCCAGCAATGGGACAAGCTGGGTTCCCTGCCGCTTCACTCGCTGTGGTCAGCCGGAATACTGGTGGTGGTCTTTTTTATTCTTTTCCTAGTCGGCGTCTATCTCATGAAAGTTGCACTTTCCAAACAGAACTAGCTCCAAACGTCATCTGACTGCTATACTTTGAGAATGTCAGGGCTACTCTTCGGCACGGCTGGCATACCTCTCAGCACTTGGCCGCAGAACACCGCCGACGGCATCCGGCGCATAGCTGCCCTGGGGCTGGATTGCATGGAGGTGGAATTCGTCGAAAGTATCTACCTCGATGAAGCCCAAGCTAAGGCGGTGGCCGGTGTGGCGCGCAACAATCAAGTCAAACTCTCGGCGCATGCTCCCTATTTCCTCAATTTCAACGCCCACGAGCGCAACAAACTGCATTCCAGTCAGGGTATCCTGCATAAGGCAGCTAAAATGGCCAACCTGTGTGGTGCTGAGAGCATCGTTTTCCATTCGGGCTTCTACCTGGGTGACAAGCCGCAGGATGTGTATCAGACTGTCAAGACGGCACTCTCAGAAGTGCTCGACAAACTGGAGGCCGACGGCAACCCCATCACCCTCAGGCCTGAGGTCAGTGGCAAGCCCTCGCAGTTCGGCACCGTCGAAGAGCTGTTGAAGTTATCTAAAGAGATTAAAAGAGTAGCGCCCTGCATCGACTTCGCTCACTGGCACGCCAGGGATGGCAGTTTTAATTCCTACGGCGAGTTTGATGGTCTCCTCCGGGATGTGGAGAAAAACCTGGGACGAACCGCGCTGGAGAATATGCACATCCACGTTTCCGGCATCGAATACAGCAAGAGCGGAGAAAAACGGCACCTGCCTATACGGGCCTCAGACCTGAAATACGAAGATATGCTGCGGGCCTGGAAAGACCACGGCATACAGGGGATGGTCATCAGCGAAAGCCCTAACAGGGAAGAGGACGCCCTGCTGCTCAAAGAGAGCTACCAGAAAGTTTAATGTTACTGGTGAACTAGGCCGGTCACTATCAGCCTCACGCCAGCCAGAACCAAAGCCAGCGCCAGTAAGCGTACCAGCAGAACGCCGTGAATCCTAGACGAGAGCCAGGCACCCAGCTGCGCCCCCGGAATAACCCCGAGCGCAATCCACAGCAGTACCTGCCAGTTCTGGGCATATGTGCCTGATGCCGCATGTGTCAGGGTGCCGGTAAGTCCGGTGAAAACCAGTATGAAATGCGAAGTAGCCGTGGCAATATGGGCAGGGAAACACAGTACGTAAACAAGCATGGGGACATGGATTATGCCGCCGCCGATGCCCAGCAGCCCTGCTATGAAGCCGATGCAGAAACTGAGCGCCACGCCCAGCGGCCGGTTACAGGAATACGCAAAGGTCTCGCCCCTTTTATCGGTTATAACGCTTATCCAGCCTCCAGAGGAGGCTGCGGGCAGCTGTCTGACCTGGGGGCGCAGCCAGATAATAGCGGAAAAGACAAGCAGCAACGCACCGAAGATGATGGCAAAGACATTCTGCGGCAAGAAACGCAAGATCCACACTCCCAGTATGGTACCCGGCACGGTGGCCAGGGCAAAATAGATGCCATTACGGTAGTCTATGCGGCGCTGGCGGGCGTAGGCCGTCGTGCCGGAGAGAGCGTTGAGGAAGACTACTCCCATTGACACACTGGTGAGCGCTGCCGGTGTAGCCTCGGGATAAAGCAATAGCAGCACCGGCGTAAGCACCACCGCCCCTCCTATGCCGACCAGTGTGCCGTAGCTGCCGGCCAGAAAACCCAGCCCAACCAGCAGCAACACCAGTGGCGTGCCGCTTAAGAAAGCATTACCCATGGCAGCACGTTGTTGACTAAAGTCATATTTCTCTGAAACGTTTTAGCGTATATTAGATTATAGCTAAAAACAAATCAAACAGACATTAGTGCTTCCCGCCACGCACGAGCGCCGGCGACTTTCTTCATCCAGGCGCATTTTGTGTTATACTGTAATCAGCCCAACTAATAGGAGTAATCTCCCATGAAAATAAACTGGAAACGCAGCCTTATCATATATCTCCTCATTATACTGGCGGCGATAGCCTTTTTTGCTTTTGTGCTGCCCTCCGGCACGCAGCCCACGAAGATACCTATCTCGCAACTGGTGACCATGTCACAGGCAGGCGATATCAAGTCCATCCAGGTGGATGGGGACACCCTCAATATAACTGGGACGGATGGCAAGGAATATGTAACCACCAAAGAAAGCAACTCCACCATTTACGAAATCACCGGACTGAACCTGACCGGTGTCAGCGTGGATATCAAACCCCCGGCCGGCATTGACTGGGCCAGCCTGCTTTTCACCTGGCTCCCTTTTCTGGCGCTGGGCATCTTTTTCTTCTACATATTGAGCCAGGCCCGAGGAGCCAACAACCAAGCCATGAGCTTCGGCCGTTCCCGCGCGCGCCTTTTCAGCTCGGATAAACCTACCGTCACCTTCGAGGATGTGGCCGGAGTCGAGGAAGCCAAACAGGACTTACGCGAGGTTGTAGAGTTCCTTAAATCACGCGAGAAATTCCAGGCGCTGGGGGCACGTATCCCCAAGGGCGTACTCCTCATCGGTCCTCCGGGAACGGGCAAAACGCTGCTGGCACGCGCCGTGGCCGGTGAAGCCGGCGTGCCCTTCTTCTCCATCAGCGGCTCCGAGTTCGTAGAGATGTTCGTCGGCGTGGGTGCTTCCCGCGTGCGTGACCTCTTCGACCAAGCCAAGCGCAACGCTCCCTGCATTATCTTTATAGACGAAATCGATGCCGTCGGGCGCCAACGCGGCGCGGGATTGGGCGGAGGACACGACGAGCGCGAACAGACGCTTAACCAGATACTGGTAGAGATGGACGGCTTCGACACCAACACCAGCGTCATCGTGATGGCGGCCACCAACCGACCCGATATACTCGACCCGGCTCTGCTACGCCCCGGGCGTTTTGACCGCCGCGTGGTGCTAGACCAGCCGGACATCCAGGGACGCATCGCCATCCTCAAAGTACACACCAAAGGTAAACCGCTTGGCCCCAATGTTGACCTAGAGATTCTCGCCAAACAGACAGCCGGTTTCTCTGGCGCCGACTTAGCTAACCTGGTAAACGAGGCTGCTATTCTGGCCGCCCGCCGCAACAAGAAAATCATCGAGATGCCCGAACTGGAAGAAAGTATCGACCGCGTGCTGATGGGCCCCGAGCGCAAGAGCCGCCGCATGAGCCCCAAAGAGAGAGAGATTACGGCTTACCACGAGGCTGGACATGCTCTAGTAGCCAAAATGCTGCCAGATGCCGACCCGCCGCGCAAGGTATCCATCATTTCCCGCGGTATGGCGCTAGGTTACACCAAGCCTCTTACTGAGGATAAGAGTATCGAAACCCTCTCGCGCTACAAGGCCCGCCTGGCCATGAGCATGGGGGGCCGCGCCGCCGAGGAGCTTATTTTCAACGAGTTATCCACAGGTGCCTCCAGCGATATCAAAAGCGCTACCGACCTAGCACACGCCATGGTAACCACCATGGGCATGAGCAAAGCCCTTGGCCCGCGCACCTTCGGCCAGAAAGAAGAAATGGTCTTCCTGGGACGCGAGATTGCGGAGCAGCGCGACTATGGTGACAAAGTGGCCGACCAGATAGACGCGGAGGTAAACCGCATCATCGAAGAAGCCTATACCACCGCCACAAAGGTGCTGACGGAAAACAGGGCCAAGCTGGTGCAGCTTGCTCAGGCGCTCATAGCCAAGGAAACACTCGAAGGCGCCGACTTGGATGCAGTATTTAACACGCCACCCTCTGAAACCCTACTTCCAGCAGAAAAACCGGTAGCTCAGATGCCCGCTTCAACCGAAGGAAAACCGAAAGCTAGGGCGAAGAGCAAATCATCAGAGAAATTGCCCGGTATAATACCCCATCCCAAACAATCTCCGGCAACCTGAGGGATGAAGTGGCACAGAAAGTCTTTGCCAGAATCGTACGCGAGCCCATATCACCGGAGGCTGTGGTCAACCTGGTGAGGACGCGTGACAGCGGATGCGTGGCGACATACGTGGGGCTCATACGTGACAACTCGCACGGAAAGACAGTGCGCTCGGTGGAGTATGGCGACCCCGACGGGACTGCCGAACAGGGACTGAAATCAATCATCGACGAGGCCATGAAGCGCTGGCCGATAAACGCCATGGCTATCTACCACCGCGTCGGGGTCTTATCCGTCAACGACATCAACCTGACCGTGGCTGTGGGCGCCGGCCACCGTGGGGAAGGACTCCAGGCCTGTGCCTTTGCCGTAGATGAATTCAAGGCCAGGTTGCCGACCACCAAAAAAGAGATATACGCCGACCAGTAGCGTCTACAGCTCGCAGGACTAAACTACACCTCCACAAACAATTCCAGAAAGAAGGGATGGGACATATGCCCCCTCCCTTCTTTCTCCGGGTTGTTATTCTGAGTCCCGATGCCAATCGGGACGAGGAACCGCCACCGCATAGTCATATCCAGGTAAAACAGCTGTTTCCCTTCAACCAGCCGGGTCATGTTCCGGCTTCCTTTCCCTGAACAGCCAGTTCCTCAGGATTATGGGAGGAATGACGGTTGACAGCAGGCTCATCAGAATCAGGGCGGAGTAGGCATCCTGCTGGATAAGCCCTTGGTTGAGCCCGATGAGGGATACAATCATGGCGACTTCGCCTCTGGGCACCATGCCGACTCCGATGATGAGAGAATCTCTCCAGCTCGTGCCTTGCACTTTGGCGGTGGCTCCGCACCCCAGAACTTTGGTCAGCATGGCAACAGCCGTCAGGGCCAGTACGAACAAAAGCAGATTCCAGGTAACCACCCTCAGGTCCATAATCACGCCCAGGGAAATAAAGAAAATGGAAGCAAAAATAACCTGAAGATGCTCCGCGCCTTCCTTAAAAACAGAGCCACGCCCCCGTAGACGATTGCTTTCAAATGCTACACCAGCCAGAAAAGAACCCACTATGGCGGAGAGACCTACCAGTTCTGCAGCAATACTGTAGAAAAAAGCCACCATCATAGCGAAGATGAAGATGGACTCCGGGTATTTCTCGGCCACCTTGCTGTTGTCGAATCTTACAAGCAACTTGCCAAGGAATAGCTTGCCGATAACAATGCCAAGCACTATGAAGCCCATTGCCTTGACTACGGTAATAAAAATCGGCAGAAAGGCCAGCGTATCAGATACAATGCTCTCAGAGAGCGACAGTACCAGCAACGCCAGGATGTCATCCACCACGGCCGCGCCGATAATGGCTCTGGCCGCATTCGTTTGCAGTTTGCCCATCTCCCTGAGCACGTTGGCAGTGACAGCGATACTGGTGGCCGTAAGCGCAGTGCCAATAAAGACCGCCGCTTTGAAATCGAAGTTAAACGCCTCCGCCAGAAAAAACCCACCAATCCATGGGATGATTACGCCCAGAAGCGCAATAAAGAAGTACTTGGGTTTGGCGATTTCTTCTAATTGAAACTCCAGGCCGATGGTGAACAGCAAGACAATAGCACCGAGGCTGGCCAGGCTGGAAACGAAGTCGGTATAGGTAACCAATCCCAGCAGGCTGGGGCCCACCAGTATTCCTGCCAGTATGATACCGACCACCGCGGACTGGTTTATCCTGTAGGCAATCAGGTATCCGGCCAGTGCCACGAATAGCAGGATACTCATCTGGAACGCCGGCGAAGCCAGCAGCGATTCTACAGTCAATTCACTGTCCCTTTCTCACTGCCCGCAGATATGGATTCCATCCAGAGCGATGCGAGTGCATTTTAACCGAGACCACCCCTCCGTGTCCAGATAGCGCCAGTCTGAGTCCGCCCGGGGCTAGAGAATCGTGAAAGAGTTGCCATTCAAGGAGAGTCGCTTCGTTTATACGACGGAGGGATTACTTCTTGCGTTTGACGACGTAGTCCGCCAGCGTTACCAAGGCTTCGCGGGCAGGCTTGTCGGACAGCTTGTCCAGGTGGCGGCAGGCCAGCTTGCAGTAGTCCTCGGCCAGCGTGTAACACTCATCGATGATGCTTGAGCCGCGTATCATCTCTATAACCTTGTTGATATTCTCGGCCAGATTTTCCTTCCTGGCTATCGCGAGCAGAGGGTTGTTCTTGGGGTAGCGCTGCAGCAGCTTCTGGGCAGGCAGTGTCACAGTGCCCTGTGCCAGGTCGGCACCCACCGGCTTCCCCACCTCTTTTTCGGTGCCGACGAAGTCCAGTATGTCATCGACTATCTGGAAGGCAATGCCAAGGTTATAGCCGTAATCGTGGAGTATCCGCACCGAGCTCTCAGGCGCACCGCTGAGTATCGCCCCGCTCTCGGTGGCCAGTGTGAAGAGCGCTGCCGTTTTGGCAGCTACACGCTCGATGTATTGCTCGAAGGTCTGGTCAAGCTTGAAAGAAGCCAGAGCCTGCTTTACCTCACCCCGTGCGATAATGCCCAGCGTCTGCGAAAAAAGCGTCACCACGCGGATGCTGCCGGTCCTGGCAGCCATCTCGCCAGCACGCGCAAATAAAAAATCCCCGGCCAGTATAGCCAGGTCCAGCCCCCAGATGGAATTGATGGTAGCTCGTCCGCGCCTCAGGTCAGCGTAATCGATGGCATCGTCGTGCACCAGCGTGGCAATATGCATCAGCTCCGTGGAGGTGGCCATCGGCTGCAGCACAGACAGGTCGTAATTATAAAAAGAGCCTGACAGCAGCGTGAGAGTCGGGCGTACTACTTTGCCACCCACCAGCACCTGTCGCAGCATCCTCTGCATCTCGGGGAATTCTCTCTGGCTCTCGATGAGATTTCTGAAAGCTGCTTCGACGCCGCTAAGCCCCGGCTGCACCAGCGAGTATGCCTGACTCAGTTCCAAGGCATCTTCCTTCTCTAGCCCGCGCCTAGCCCCATACGGCGCGTCTCTTCTTCGATGACGCTCTCCTCCAGTTTGGTGAAAAGCACCTGGGGAGGGTTGAGTTTTGTGCCAGGGTCAGGCATAGTGAGACTCCAACCACAGTCCTCTACCCTGCCCGACAGACCCAGGTAGCCATGCAGTTTTTGCGAACTGAAGGGCATGAAGGGATACATCAGCGTCTTGAGCGCTGTGATAACAGATATGGTCACGTAGAGCGATGTGGCCGCCACTTCTCTATCAGTTTTAATAGCCTTCCACGGGGCTTTGTCGTCCAGGTAGCGATTGGCCTCCTGCGCCAGCACCATGGCAGCGCGGATAGCTTCCTTAAAGTGGCAGCGGTAGAGCAGCTTGTCCACCACGTCGAGTGTGTCCTGTGCCTTATCCAGCAGAACTTGGCTGGCCTTGTCGATAGCGCCGGGAGTTGGAACAGCTCCATCAAAGCTCTTGTAGGTAAAAGTGAGCACGCGTTGCACCAGGTTGCCGTAGGTGGCAACGAGCTCATCATTATTGCGCCTGACGAATTCGCGCCAGGAAAAATCGGTGTCGTTCGTCTCCGGCATATTGGCCGAAAGCAGGTAGCGCAACGGGTCGGCGTCATAGCGCATGAAATAGTCCGCCACCCACACCGCCAGGTTGCGGCTCTTGGAAAACTTCTGCGACTCAATGGTGAGAAACTCGTTGGCCGGGACGTCGTAAGGCAGGTTGAGCCCTCCGTAGCCCATCAGCATAGCCGGCCAGACGATGGTATGGAAAGGAATGTTGTCCTTGCCGATGAAGTAATACCCGCGCGCCTCGCCCTCCCAGAATCTGCGCCAGGCTTCGGGGGCGCCCGAGCGTTGAGCCCACTCCTTGCTGGCAGAAAGATAGCCGATGACGGCCTCGAACCACACATAGAGCCGCTTGCCGGGGTAGCCGGGTAGCGGCAGCGGTACGCCCCAGTCTATGTCGCGCGTGATGGCGCGGTCATGCAGACCCTCTTCGAGGTAGCGCGTGGTGAAATTGAGCACGTTGGTGCGCCAGTGCGTCTGGTCTTTAACCCAGTCGAGCAGCGGCTGCTCGAAGGCAGAAAGCTTGAGGAAGAAATGCTCGGATTCCCTATAAATGGGAGGCGTGCCGCAGGTGCGGCAGCGTGCGCCGATAAGGTCGGACGGATTCATGGGCTTGCCGCATTGCTCGCACTGGTCGCCGCGCGCGTTGGGAGACTGGCATAAAGGGCAGATGCCCTCGACGTAGCGGTCAGGCAAAAAGCGTTTGCATTTGTCGCACCAGGGCTGCGAGACGCTCTGCTTATAGATGTAACCCTTTTCCAGTAGCTTGAGAAAGATATCCTGCGCCGTTTTCTCGTGATTGGCAGTGCGCGTGGTGGTGAACAGGTCCCACGAGATGCCCAGTTTGGCGAAATCCTCCAAGAACAACTTATGGTAGTAATCCGCCACCTCGGCAGGTGCTTTGCCCTCGGCCTCGGCACGTATGGTAACCGGCGTGCCGTGCATGTCCGAGCCGGAGACCATGAGCACCTCATCGCCCTTGGCGCGGTGATAGCGCGCGAAAATGTCCGCCGGCAGGTAGGCGCCCGCCACGTGCCCCAGGTGCAGTCGGCTGTTGGCATAAGGCCAGGCTACAGCCACTAAAATGCGTTCGCTCATTTTTCAACCCAAAATAAAACCTAATTTAACACAAATCGGCGCAGATATAAAGCAGGAGAGGGGCCAACCGCCCCTCTCCGAGTCATCGGGTTAACAGCCGGGTTACTCCTTGGCCGGAGTTTCCGGCTCCAAAGGCAGGCTGCCATCGCTCTCGCGCAGGAAGGTGAGCATCATCTCGCCCTTGATTTCCTTGTAATGAGCGTAGCCCTTCTTCTGGGCACAGTCTATGCAGTAGCGCACGGATTTGCCGCCGCGCTCGACCTCATTGCCCTTGGCGTCCTCGTCAACCACGACGTAGCGCTCGGGGTAGGGAATGTGACGCTTGCACACGTCGCAGCTGACGGTACCTACTGAAAGACAACCTCTTCGCATGTTTTGAACTCCTTGACTTTACTATCTCAACTTGAGCCACTCGCGGTAAAGCCTGCGGCGTGAAATCCCTGTTTCCGAGGCAACTTGCGCTATCGCCTCTTTGGCAGTCGCTCCCGACCTGTGCAGCTGCTTGAGTCTAGCGCTCGCCTCTGAACTATCGGTCCGCCCCAATTTTTCGACGTAACCCTCAATAATGAGCGTCAACTCGCCCCGTGGCTCAACGAAGTGCTCTACCGCCTCTTCCACCGTGCCGCGGAAAATCTCTTCATGCAGCTTGGTCAGCTCGCGGCAGACGGCCAAGCGGCGGTTGCCTAATACAGATAGTATATCATGTAATGCCTCATTCAAGCGATGCGGGGCCTCATAGGCAGCTAGTGTCACGCGTTCCGATGCTGCTGACTGCAGCAAGCGCCTGCGTTCCGATGCCTTGCGCGGTAGGTAGCCCAGGTAATGGCAAGCGTCCGTCGGCAAGCCGGATACGGCCAGCGCCGAGATGAAGGCCGAGGCGCCAGGGATGGGCACCACCCTTATGCCCCTGGCCTGCGCCGCCACGACCAGCTCGTAGCCCGGGTCCGAGATGGCCGGCATGCCGGCCTCGGAGACAAGGGCGACATCGCCCTCCTCCAGCTTAGAGAGAAGGTAGTCCAGCTTAGACTTTTTGTTATGCTCGAAGTAGCTGGTGAGGGGCGTCTTGATGCCGAAGTGGCTCAGTAGATGGCGCGTGGTGCGCGTATCCTCCGAGGCAATGAGAGAAACCTCCTTCAGGATGCGCACGGCACGGAAGGTCATGTCTTCCAGGTTGCCGATGGGCGTGGCCACAACGTAGAGCGTAGGCATTATGTCAATGATTATAACATACGAGGCTGTAGGCTATCAGCAATCGGCTTTCAGCAGTCAGCGTTCAGCGGTCAGCAGGGATACTCTACGGACGTAGAACTCCTTCAGGGCGCCTTCGGCGATTCGTTTTCGTTTTGCAGGGAAGCCCCTTTTCGGAAAACGACTAAACCTAATTTAGCCTCGGGCGGCGAATATTCAGGCATGAGAGCCGTATCGTTGGAACGACGGTTGGTTTCCCCCATTAGCCTTGATTGGTTAGCCGATATTCTCATTTCGTTTGCTTTCGCAGGCACGGCGATTATTGGAAAAACCCCGATTTATGGCATTCGTTCCGCCTTTTTACGCACGGCGCGGGACAAATGAGGTTCGAAACCCGCCCCTGCTTCATCTCTTTGTTAAGGGGCTACTTTACACAGATGCTAGCACGGGAGGGACAAAAAAGCTACGTGATTTTGTCACCCTGTAAGGAAAACCACGATTCTAGCGGACGTTGCAAAAGCCATTGAGAATGTTCTAGCAAGAAGGGGATGATAATTAATTAGTAAAGGAAATAGACATGAATGGTATAATAAAATGCGATAAATAAACGCGGACATTTTAAATTAGATGAACCTAGGATGGGTTTTAATGTAATAACTAAGGGATAGAATAAAATGGAAATTTTAATTTATAAAAATAATATAGAAAAAGATTGCCAAACTGTAGCTGTAATTGATTGGAAAAATTTAGACAAGAAGGTGAAAGAGCGACCTGAAGATTATGTTTTTATTCTATCTCCTGATGAAATGAATAAATTTACAGAATTAAATAAACAGATATATGCTGGATTGAAAGGCAAAGGCATGGCAATCAACCCGGCTGAGTATATTAATCAATACCAAGGTGTTTTTGTGATAGTCGCATTAGCCATCCAACCTGATTTTGTTCAGAGATATAAGGTTGGTCATTTCACACATAAGGTTTTGGGTCTATCTCATGCGGTTTTCTATATTAATCGGTCAAAAAATGATGTAGAAAGGTCAAATGCGGTATTAAAAAGAATTATGGATTTTCAAGCAAACGAAACCGTAGAGGATAATACAAAAAATTAAGCATGAGAAGAATAGGGGGAGATGACTGAAACCGTTTCTATATTAGACGGATAGCTATAAGTACAACTCAACAGATACCTCTATGATTGTCCGAACGCAACGCGGAAAAAGGGTTTAGTTATGCTCTCGGAAAGAGCATTGTATTGGGTCTTGCCCCTTTTTTTGAAGTCATTTCATTATTCAAGCACGGATAGTTCAGAATCACTGTCACCCTTTCGCGAGTTGCAGATCCTGCACAATACACGAAGATTTGTCTTTTTCAAGGCCAGATGTGGGTATTTGCTCCTTGCTCGTATATGGTCTACTGTAACGTCGAATTTGTTCAAGATGGTTTGTCCACATTCCGAACAAACTTCGCCTTGCTCCTGAATTACTTGTCTTCTCAGAAATTGCCACTCGGGACTGGAATAGAACTGTTGCATCTCTTCGATGTGGCGTCTGCGCTCTCCAGCTAATTCACGAACACGGTCACCGACTTTGGCATGTCGTTCGTCGTTGAGTTCCTTTAAGTTTCCGTAACCTCTTTTCACACGTGGTGTAACCAGTTTGTCTACTACGATCCACGGTGCGACGATGAACGCAACAAAAACAAAGATCCCCCACCATAGACCTAGTTTTTCACCAAAATTCCATATTAATAGAAGCCCTATGAGAGTTGCCAGCGCAGGGAATAATATTTCTATGCGTTCAGCGGAGACTAAAGATGGCGGTTTGGCGGGGTTGGAAATCAGAGATTCGGCTTCTTTTATCAGCCTGTTCGCAACTCTCTTTGTTACGACGTTATTGTTCAATTTGACGGTCTGGCCGTCTAAATTGTACCTCCGTTTGGCTTGTTCTTCTTTCGCATTTTTACGGGCTTCCTCACGACGGAGTTTGGCGTTCCTTCGGCGTGTAGCAAGTCCTTTGCGTCTTTGTTCGGGAGTGTACCACATTTATCACCCTCCCTTACTCGTGTTTATACCTACCGCGTGAATTGTAATTCCGTACAGAAGCTTGTGTCAACACAGATATATTTTCATGATGTGTCCTTATAGACACGTATATTGGCTCTCCATAGCGCCAAAACGGTCCCTTGTTCTTGCTATTATCGGCGACAAGAAGTAGGTTTACAAACGTACGCATGGAATGGCAAACATCCCGATGATTACATAAGTTATCTATCTGCCCCCCTCCCCACCCTCGAATACGATGCCTTTTCCTTGACGAGAGCATGTCCTTTTGATATGCTTTTCCTTTAAGGGAGGACATCCTCAATGGCAAAACCTAAATTCCGCGAGCTACGCCACGCTTACGGCTTTGACGAAGTCGCCATCGTCCCCGGAGATGTGACCATCAACCCGGACCAGACCGACATCAGTTTTAAAATAGGCAAGAACAAGTTCGAAATCCCCATCATCGCCTCCGCCATGGACGGCGTCACCGACCCCGCCTTCGCCATCCACATGGGCAAGTTAGGGGGACTCGCGGTGCTCAACCTGGAGGGCGTCCAGACGCGTTACGACAATCCGAATGACATCCTGGGTCAGATAGCCAGAGCGCCCGAGACTGAGGTTACCGTCCTCATGCAAAAGGCCTATGCCCAGCCCATCCGCGAGGAGCTCATCACCGCGCGCATCAAGACCATCAAACAGGGCGGCGTCGTATGCGCCGTGTCCATCACCCCGGCCAATACTAAACGTTATGTCAAGACCATCGTGGACGCCGGAGCCGACATACTGGTGGTAGCCTCCACAGTTACCAGCGCCAAGCATATATCCAAGAGCACTCACGGGCTGGTTTTCGAGGAGCTATGCCAGTCCGTGCCCATCCCCGTGGTGGTGGGCAACTGTGTCAGCTACAGCGCCTGCCTCGCCCTCATGCGCACCGGCATCGCCGCCGTTCTCATCGGGGTGGGCCCCGGAGCCGCTTGCACCTCACGCGAGGTGCTCGGCATTGGAGTGCCACAGATTACCGCCACCATGGACTGCGCCCAGGCCCGCGATGACTATTTCAAGGAATCGAAACGCTACGTGCCCATTATCACCGACGGCGGTTTCCGCAAGGGCGGCGACGTGTGCAAGGCCATAGCCACCGGAGCCGACGCCGTCATGATAGGTTCTATCTTCGCGCAGGCCGAGGGCTCACCAGGGCTGGGATACCACTGGGGCATGGCCAATCCCCACGCCTCACTGCCGCGCGGCACGCGCATCAAGGTGGGCACGCAGGGCACGCTGGAACAGATACTTTTCGGCCCCACCTCGCTGACGCACGGCAGCCAGAACCTCGTCGGGGCGCTCAGAACATCCATGGGCGTCTGCGGCGCGGCCAATATCGCCGAATTCCACAAGGCGGAGATGGTGATTGCCCCGGCCATCGTCACCGAGGGCAAGTACTGGCAGATGAACCGGCCAACCTGTTAGAACGCTTGACCTAGCTTAACCAACAAATCCCCTCTCTATGGGAGAGGGGATTCCTATTTCCTCAGCAAGGCTTACAAATTACAAATCTAAGTTACGGCTCGTCCTCTTCCCCGTCTTCGTCCGGGTTTGCGGGAGCAGCCTCTTCCTGTTTGACCACCGGCACAATGGCACGCGCCTTCATCCACTTACGTTTGGTGGCAAAAGACAGGCCGTCCAGAGTAGAGCGCAGCTCTTTGAGGCCGGCCTGATTTTCAGCGTTCACCGCGACCACCAGCGCGTCGATTCCCGCATCCCACAGCGCCTTGATTTCCCCTGCCGAGAGAGATACGGGGACTACCGCCAGCAGCGGCTTGCTAACCCAGTCTCCCAGCCTGCGGAAACGCATCAAGTCCTGCCAGGTGAGCGGAGTGGAAGCGGGTGAATTGATTATAACGGATTCAACGGGAAGCTCGCTAACAGTGCGCGCCAGGCTGTCTTCGAGGTCAAGCGGTATGGCCGCCACCATGCCCGGCTTCTCCCCGCCGGCTGCGGCCAGCGGCATTTTTTCGGGTGAAAAGACGACAAAGTCCACCCCGGCGCTCTCCAGTTGCTTAAGGTTCTGGCCGTCGCTATCCAGCCAAAGCCCCCAGGGCATTTCGCCCAGCGATTTAGCCAGAGCCTTTAGCGTTTTAGTCAAAACCGGTTTAGACGGCACGAGAACGGCGGCGTCCACTCCCTCCAGCATGGCCGACGACTTTTCAATATCATCCTGGCCGGCCCGGGCTACGAGCAGCATTTTAGGCTTGGCGGATGGCCGTGTGTTCCTGAAGAACCCCATGGCGGGTGGCGTCACCTGCAAGGCTTGCTTGATTTTATCGGCAAAGCGGCTCATAGTTTTGCTCCTGCATCGAGAATATTGGGAAAGTGGAGCCAGCGAAGAGACTCGAACTCTTGACCGGCGGTTTACGAAACCGCTGCTCTACCGGCTGAGCTACGCTGGCACAAGCTAAAGTATAGCAAAAGAGGCTCTTTTGTGAAAGCAACTTACGGCCTTCAAGCCTCAACCGGAGGAAGCCATGCTATGTCTTGACAGCCAGCAGTCCCCGGATGATGAAATAGAGGAAAAAGGCGTGGACGGCGGCGCTTATCCAGTCGCCGTAGAACACTACCCACAATATGCCGTCCACGATATAGAGCGCGGCTCCAGCAATGAAGGCCCACAGCTGCTGCCTCCTAGCAAAAGTACCGAAAAGGACGAAGAGACCCAGAAATGCCAGAGCGGCAATCCCGGCCATGGCCCTGGACGCCAGAGCCGTCCCGTAGCTGAGATCTGCCAGAAGCTGCACGGTGGACAGGCCCAGCGGAAACATCACACTGGCATTGGTCACATATAGAATAAGGTTAATCACCGACAGTCCGGCAATCCAGTAGAACTGGTTGGCCCCGCTGGTCACGCGATAGTCGGTTACCGCCCGTTCCGGTGTTTCGCCCTGAAACATGCTGTCACCTCACCCTTCAACCTGAAAGCGGAGATTCAAGCCATTATAGAGAGATACAGGGATGACTGCAAGCACTCCGTCTAGCTGGTCCGGGACAGGCTCTCTACGAAGGGAGGGTGCCAGTCATGCCAGATTTTTCATCCGCCTGAGGCGGGCTCAGAATGATTTTGTAATTGTCGTATCGCTGTGTCCTCACGAGGGGAGCGAAGCAATCTTTCCACTTGCCTGAAATGACTTGAGGAATGTAACAATCCTGCGGCGAGATTGCTTCGTCGTCCTTCAGTTGAAGGACTCCTCGCAATGACAAGGGGAAATCCATATTGCTTGCGGGGAGAGCGAGTGCGGCAACAAGCTGGGATGGGGTTCCCAGAGACTCGTCATCGTCATAAAGAGGCCGTGCGCTATGCTGGTAATGGCCTTTTCTTCATTGAAGCTGGCTGCCTCACGCCACGCTTTAGAAATCACGGACCGGGCGCCTTAATTACAAGCGGAAAACCGGCTACCATGAGGTAAACCTCACCGACGGATTGGGCCAGCGTCTGGTTGGCCTTGCCGAGCATATCGCGGTAGAGACGACCCATCCTGTTCGGTGGCACCAGCCCCCACCCGACCTCGTTGCTCACCAGGATAAAAGCCGCATCGACCTTTTTCATGCAGGCAACAATCTCATCGATTTCAGCGCTTGCCCTGACTTCGAGAGACGCAGAGTCAAAGCTCTCCGCGCCCGTGTCCGGTTGCTCACCGAAGATATTAGCTAGCAGCAGCGTAATGCAGTCTATAATCACCACTCCGGCATCACCAGCCTCGTGCTCGATGCGCCTGCCGATGTCGCGGGTAGCTTCAAGAGTGCACCACGCGCCTGGCCGATGGCGGCGATGGGCCTCGATGCGCTGGCGCATCTCTTCATCCTCTGCGGCGGCGGTGGCGACGAAAAGCACCTTTCCAGACATCTCCTGAGCCAGTTCCAAAGCGTACCGACTCTTACCGCTGCGCGCTCCGCCTAAAATCAGTATGCTCCTCAACTCAGTCCGCTCCCTTTCCTCTCAATTCGCAGCCCTTGATATCCAAAAACCAGTAGCCATCGCGCAGTACCTTCTCTGTCTGCGTTACGTTTAACCGCTTTTTGAACAGGGGACCGTTCACCACCAGAGTGTGGTATTCCCCGGCCTCGCCGCAGGGGGTTACACGCTTGCCTCCACCCAGCGCAGCCAAATCAGCCAAGAACACTTCATTCAGGCTGCGCCCCAGCCACTCTTCCCCGAGCAGTTCAGCCTGCGTAGCTACCACAATAGCCTCGAACCCGGCCGCAGTAAACTCCCTAACCAGCTTGTCCTGGTCCTCTCCCCACAACGGGAGAACGGGAGCTATGCCGCCTTCCTCACAGACACGCGTAACCCACAGGCGATGCTCCTCGAAATCTATATCGCCGAAAACCCCGGCGCTAACCCCTTCTTGTTTAAGAGTTCTGAGCGTATTCTCAAACTCCGACTCGTAGTTCCGGCTCGATGTGCGGCGCTGGATTAAGCGTATGCCCATCGCCTGCGACTGCAACTCAAGCCATCTGGTATCCATCCCGTGGCTCCAAGAGCGCTGCCCGTCTTCCCTCACCATATTGAGCAGACCGCATACCTCGAGGCCATACTTCGCAGCACGGTAGGCCGCCAGCGTGCAGTCCTTGCCGCCGCTCCATGAAACAACGGCTTGCGTCATCCTTCGTTCTCCTTTCATGACGGCGCCAGAACGCCACGGCAGGCTCACACCAGCCACCCCTTGAAAAACAGCAGGTTGAGCGCGACAAGCACGCTGACCTCAGCCAGCTCATTGATAGCCCCGTACGTGTCGCCGGTAAGACCTCCCAGCCGCCATTTGAGAAAACCCGCCGCCAGTATCACTACCAGCCAGACCGATACGAGAACTGCCAGTCCAGCCCATCTGAACAGAGCGAGCGTCGCTACGAGCGTGACGGCTGTGGCTATGGCGAGTTGCCGCCAGGTCATGCCCTCTTTGATGCTTCTGCCCAGCCCCGACCTCCTGGCCGCAGGATAGGCAAAAACAGAGTAGACCATCGCCCAGCGGCTCAGCAGCGCCATCAAGACCAGGCTAGCGGCCAAGCGGCTGGATGGAACACTGACCAGCGCCGCATACTGGGTCAGCAGCAAGAGGACGGCGCCAACCACTCCGAACGCTCCCGTCCGACTATCGTCCATGATACGCAGCCGCTCCTCGGCGCTGCGCCTACCGCCCATGCCGTCGCAGGTGTCAACCAGACCGTCAATATGCAGTCCTCCCGTTATCACAGTCAGCGAAGCGATAAGCAGTACATCGGCGAGTGTGCCGGGTAAGAAAGCAAGGTAGAGGTAGCTCAATCCGGCCAGCACCGCGCCGATGAGCAGACCGACCAGCGGGAACCATGCCGATGAGCGCGCCACCTGCCCGGCAGTAAAGCCACGTTTAAGCGGAATGGCCGTCAGGAATTGCAGCGCCGCCAGGAACCCCATCTAAGCGCTCCTTTCAGAAACGCCTGCCTCGTCGAAGGTAGCCATTTCAGCCAGCAGTCTGACCGCCGCCTGTGCCAGAGAGACACCGAGGGCGGCCCCGGTGCCTTCACCCAGGCGCATGTTCAGGTCCAGCAGCGGCTTGAGCCCCAGGTGCTGTAACAGCAGGCGGTGGCCGGGCTCAACTGATACATGGGCCGCGATAAGGTAATCTTTGAGGGCCGGGGCCATAGCCGTCGCCAGCAGAGCGGCAGCGCCGGAAATAAACCCGTCAATCACCACCGGGATGTGCTGTGCCGCGGCTGCCAGCATCACCCCCGCCAGTCCGCCTATTTCGAAGCCACCCACCTTGCTCAGCACGTCCAGCGGGTCTTGCGGGTCGGGCCGGTTCAGCGCGATAGCCCGCTTGATGACCTCCACCTTCCTGGCAAGCCGGGCATCGTCTAGGCCGGTACCCCTGCCCGTTACCTTTTCCACGGCTTCCCCGGTGATGCAGGCGCAAATGGCGCTCGAGGCGGTGGTATTGCCGATACCCATATCGCCGGTGCCGACGATGTCCAGCCCCCGGGCCAGCTCAGTCTGCAGCACATCCGCGCCGGAGACGACCGCCGCCATTGCCTGCTCCTTGGTCATGGCACGGCCTAAGGTCATGTTCTGCGTTCCCGCGGCTACCTTCCAGGACACCAGGCCGGGGTGGGGCGGCAACTCCACTGACACTCCCATGTCCACCACCACCACCCTGGCGCCGATATGGCGGGCTAGGACGTTTATAGCAGCACCTCCCCGCAGAAAATTGGCCACCATCTGCGCCGTCACATCCCGGGGATAGGCGCTCACCCCGTCGGCTGCGACGCCGTGGTCGCCTGCCATAACGATGACCGCCTTGCGTTCCAGACGGGGTAACGGCTGGCGGCGGATACCCGCTAGTTGAACAGACAACTCCTCCAGCCGCCCCAGGCTCCCGGCGGGTTTGGTCAAGCGGTTTTGTCTTGAGCATGCCTGTGCCATAGAATCACCATCCAGCGGTTCTATGGCATCGATAATTCTCCGTATCGTTTCCATTCTCTACACTCCTGCTTGCGAGTCCATGTGTTTCAGTCTGGAAACAGCGCCGGTTGGATAGTTCCGACGATTGCCTCCAAGCCATCTATCAGTCTTTCAAAATAAAAATCCCCTTGTCCTTGGACAGGGGATTCTCATGCAGTCGGAGCCACGACTTTACCCCCCTTTCTCCGCGGAGGTCTCATGGAACTGGGGCTGGCGTTCTGGCTTTCCCGGTAGCCGGGATTACAGCAAGCGGGACTGCGCCGGATTTTCACCGGACTTGCACTCCACTTAGGCCCGCAGTTGCCTGCGGGCACCCCGTCCGATATTCAGTTGCGAGAGAGTATAGACTGGCAGCGATCAAAAAGCAACCGGAAAAGGCGAAAAACGATAGGTTTCAGCATGAATGCAGGCCCGAAAAAATACCCTTTCCATTTCACAATCTCCTCAATTTGTGCTAGATTATAGGTCTCAGGAGATACGAAATTATGCAGGAAACAGGTACCTGGAAGCTTAAGACCGGTCTGGCCCAGATGCTCAAGGGCGGCGTCATCATGGACGTGGTGAGCGCCGAGCACGCCAAGATAGCCGAGGACGCCGGCGCCTGCTCCGTCATGGCCCTGGAGCGCGTGCCGTCGGATATCCGCGCCGCCGGCGGGGTGGCACGCATGGCTGACCTGGGCATCATCGAGGACATCATGAGAGCCGTCACTATCCCCGTAATGGCCAAGTGCCGCATCGGGCATTTCGTGGAAGCCCGTGTGCTGGAGGCTATCGGCGTGGACTATATCGATGAGTCCGAGGTACTCACACCGGCGGACGAAGCCCATCACGTGTGGAAGCACGATTTCAAAGTGCCCTTCGTCTGCGGCTGCCGCAACCTGGGCGAGGCCCTGCGCCGCATCGGCGAAGGCGCCGCCATGATACGCACCAAGGGCGAGGCCGGTACCGGCAACGTCGTCGAGGCCGTGCGCCACATACGCGCCGTCATGGACGACATCCGCAAGCTGGTCGCCATGCCCCAAGACGAGCTGTCGGCCTTCGCCAAGGAACTCCAGGCGCCGCTCGACCTGGTCATCGAAGTGCACAATACGGGCAAGCTGCCGGTGGTCAATTTCGCCGCCGGGGGCATTGCCACCCCCGCCGACGCCGCGCTGATGATGCATCTGGGCGCCGAGGGCGTCTTTGTGGGTTCCGGCATATTCAAATCGAGTAATCCATCGGCACGCGCCAAGGCCATTGTCAAAGCCACCACACACTACAAGGACCCCGCTATTATCGCCGAGGTGTCCAAGAACCTGGGTGAGGCTATGCCGGGGCTGGAAATCGGCAAGATACCGCCACAGGAGCTGCTGGCCGGCAGAGGCTGGTAAATTAGTCAGGATTGACACTTGATATATAGCATCGAGGTCTGCCTCAAGGCGGGACAGCCCGACCCGCGCAGAGCGGGAATTGCACGCGGCATCCATGACCTCGGCATCCATAAAAAAGGCATCTCCGTCTTCGTCAGCGACTGCTACTGGCTGGATGGCTCGTTAACCCCTAAAGAGCTGGAACGCATCGCCAAAGAGCTGCTGGTCGACCCGGTCACGCAGGAATACAATTGCTCCACTGTCCAGAACGCCGACACGTCGGATACGCATAATATCACCGTCACCTACAACCCCGGTGTCACCGACCCTGTGGAAGAAACGCTGATGCAGGCACTCTCCAACATGGGCATTACGTCAGTGCATGCCGCCAAGACAGCTCAGCACTACCGCGTTAACGGAGTGCTGAATCCGAGCGAATTGGATATCATCAAAGCGCGCTTGCTGGTCAATCCCATCATCCAGCACGTAGTCAGCCAGACGCCTAAAGCCTTCCCCGAGAGCCCCAAGTATATTTTTAAGCTGAAGCACATTGACCTGCTGGGAGCCGACAAGGTGCAACTCGCACAGATAGGCCGCGACTACAGCCTTAACGAACGGGAGATGGCAGCGGTCAAAGAGTATTACGCCAAGCTGGAGCGCAACCCCACCGATGCGGAGCTGGAGACGCTGGGGCAGACATGGAGCGAGCACTGCGTCCACAAGACCTTCAAGGCGCTTTTCAATTTCGACGGCCAGACCATAGACAACCTGCTCAAGAGCACCATTATGCGCGCCACCAGGGAGCTTTCGCCGCCGTGGTGCCTCTCCGTTTTCAAGGATAATGCCGGGGTGATAGATTTCGAT
>Ga0315268_10002191_pt1 | contig 22283 bp, 26 predicted proteins | sample C1_top_MG_FD_204535 | JGI IMG/M metagenome (GOLD analysis project Ga0315268, IMG submission 204535) | Sediment microbial communities from Yellowstone Lake, YNP, Wyoming, USA - C1_top | ecosystem: Environmental > Aquatic > Freshwater > Lake > Sediment | place: USA: Wyoming | collected 2017-08-01 | reverse complement strand
GGTGGATTCAAGCTTCCTCTACTTCGTGTGATGGTAGCTAACCACCACGGAAAGAAAGATACAAGGTTGGGTTAGGCGCGGCTTTTTGCGCCGTAACCCAACAAAACCCAATCATTCTCCTAAACGCTGGTGTTGGTGTGTGCTGCCCATCCGTCGGTGTCGCCTAGAGGCGCCTACTTTTGGTGAAGATTGGGTTTGTTGGGTTACGCGATAAAGCCGCTAACCCAACCTACATGACTGCGACGTATGTTTCGTAATTAATGGGTTCAGATACTAGTGGTCAGTCACGTTGAATTTTCGGGATGTAGGTCGGGCTCTTGTGCCCCTTGGGTATCAGCCCGACATGTCGGGTTAAAACCCGACCTACGATGGCGACATTTCATGTTGACTGACTACTAGTCTTTGCCGGTTCCTTTTTGCCGCCATCTGTCGGTGGCGGCAATCAGCGCGGTCACGCTGCCCGCTGCAATGAGCAGGGCGGTGGCGGCAAACAGATTGTTGAGCAGTTCCGGTGCGACCAGCAGTGCGATGCCCAGCCCCAGCATCATGGTCCCGGACAAAAGCTTGAGGATGCGCCCCTCCCGTTCCGTCAGCTTGTGCATGCCGAAGGTGTAGGTAAACGCCAGCATGATGGCAAGCAGGGGCAGCACGTAAATCACGTTGTACAGGGCAAGGTAGAGGTAATAGCCGGTGTTGGACAGATTGTGCAGGGTGAGGACGCGGGTGAACACCATGGGGAAGCCTGCGGTACAGAGCAGCTCGTAGGCGTTGGCGGCAAGGGCCAGGGTGACGGCCCCGGCCAGCATCGCCGGCCAGCTTGCCGCTTCGAGCAGCCTGCGCATGCGCTTGAACAGGCCGGGTTTGGCGCTTTCCGGGATGGAAAGGCTGACGCCCTGCTTGAAGCGGAAATAATCCTTGATGTTGATCAGTGCGATCAGCACGGCCGCCGCGCCTGCGATCCAGGTGACCACCTGCAATTCTTTCGCCAGCAGGAATACGTTGAGCCAGGCGGCCATGAAGACGAAGTAGACCAGTCCTGACGCGAGCACGAACACCCCGCCGATAGCCAGCATGCGCGCGCGGCTCCGCACGTGGACGAGCAGTCCGAGCAGGAACAGCAGGACGAAAAAGGCGCAGGGGTTGAATGCGTCCAGCCCGGCAATGACCAGGGTGAAAAGGGGCAGGGAAGCATCAGCCGGGTCGAATTCGCCCAGCAGGGGCAGGGAGATCGGTTGCAAGGCGTGGTCTGCGGCTGTGGGCGGCGGGCGTCCTGCCAGCGCACGCTCATGGCAGTCGATCAGCTTGCGGCGCAGCAGCTCGCCGGTGGTGGCGGGCGATTCGTAGCCCACCAGCATTTCTCCGCACAACAGGAAAGCGGGCACGGACAAGGCTTCCTGCCCCAAGCCAGAGGCCATGCGGATATAGGTTTTGACGTTCTCGGGGTGTTCGCTCAGCTCGGCGGAGCGGAACGCGATCCAGGGGTATTCGGATGCCAGCCGCTCCACGGATGGCAAGGCCTCCAGGCAGTGCGGGCATTTTTTCGACCAGAAAAAATAGAGATGTATCCTGGTCGTGCCTGCATCATCCCGGCTGATCCAGGGCGTTGCTTCCGGCCGGTCTATCGCTGCGGAATGAAACGGCAGCAGGGCGACGAGGAAGATGAAGATGATCAGGCCATAACGGAACAACATGGCGGTCCATCCATTGAACATGAATGAACCCCCAGTTTAACCCAGATTATCCATTAGGCGGCGCTTTGCGCCTACGCGAGTGCTGGCGGTCGGTTTGCGGCCATTTTCGCCGCTTGTTCGTCGCCCATGGAACGACCATGGGCTCCTTGCAAGCAACGAAACTGTCTCGCAACCCGCCTCGCCATCATCTCGCGTCCTAATGGATAATCTGGGTTTAATGCAAAACTCAGCTTCCGGCGGCTTCTTCGGCGGCGATTTGCTGATGCACTTCCGCCATGTCCAGCTGCTGTGCCTGCTCGATCAGCTGCTCCAGCCCGGAAGCGGGCAGGGCGCCAGCCTCGGAGTAGATGATGACTTTTTCGCGGAACACCATCAGGGTCGGGATCGAACGGATCTGGAAAGAGCCCGCGAGATCCTGTTCCACTTCGGTATTCACCTTGGCGAAGACGATGCCGGGGTATTTGTCCGACATCTGTTCATAGGTGGGGGCGAAGGAGCGGCACGGGCCGCACCAGGGTGCCCAGAAATCCACGATGACCATATCGCTGTCGGTAACGACACCCTCGAAATTGCCTTGGTTCAGCTCGACTGTTGCCATACTTGTTTCTCCAAAAAATGATTGGGCGCCGACGAAGGCTCTTCGCTTTAGAATATCATCGAATGCCGATATGATCCACCCCTGCAACTACTTTCACTATCGCATCTTACGGTTTAATATGGACTTATGAGCGAAACCAGAGAAAACGCCCCCGATGCCCTGCTGCTGCTCGCGCCAGGTTGCCCGCACTGCCCGGCCGTGCTGGAGAGTTTGAGCGGCTTGGTCAAGGAGGGCGCAATCGGACGGCTGGAAGCGGTCAACGTTGCCGTGCATCCCGAGCGTGCGGCAGAGCTGGGCGTGCGCACGGTGCCGTGGGTGCGGATCGGCCCGTTCGAACTCGAGGGTGTGCAGACTCCGGGCGAACTGCGCCGCTGGGCGGAGCAATCCGATAGCCTGGACGGCATGGCGGACTATTTTTTTGCGATGCTGAAAAGCGGCCGGCGCGCCAAGGTGGAAGAGATGGCGCGGCAGGAGCCAACGCGGCTGAGGGCGCTGGCGCGTCTGCTGGAGCGGCCGGACACCAGCATGGCGGTGCGGATCGGGATCGGCGCGGTGCTTGAGGAACTGCAGGGCAGCGGGCTCACCGAGGCGATGATTCCCGACCTGGGGGCGCTGGCCCGCAGCGGCGACGCGCTCACCCGGGCCGATGCCTGCCATTTCCTGTCGCTGATCGGCGGCGCGGACGTGGTGCCCTGCCTGCGTGCCTGCCTCGATGACGAGGACAAGGAAGTGCGCGAGATTGCCGCCGAAGCGCTGGAGAACAAGAGCTAGCGCCCGCAGCAGCGCTTGTATTTCTTGCCGCTGCCGCACGGGCAGGGCGCGTTCCGGCCGGGCTTTTCCCCTCGCTCCGTGCCGCTTCGTTCGAATTTCCCGTCCAGGTAATACCAGGCCCCTTCTTCCCGGGTGAAGCGGCTGGCTTCATGCAGGCTCGCCGTCTGGCCGTTCGTCCGGTAGCGGGCGATGAACTCCACCATGCCGTTGCGGTCAGAATCTGTGCCTGCCTCGGTGCGCACGATGGTGAGTGCCAGCCAATGGGTATCGTCCGAGTCCAGGCCGAAGTCGGCCGGCCGGGTTGAAGGATGCCAGGTGCGCAGCAAATAGGCCGCATCCTTGAGTACAAAGGCCGAATAGCGTGAACGCATCAGCGCTTCCGCCGTGGGAGCGGGCTGTGTGCCGGCGTGGTAAGGGCCGCAGCAGGCGGCGTAGGATTTTCCGGAGCCGCAGGGGCATGGACTCGAAGTGTTGGGCGGAAGCGCATTCATTCCGCCATGATAGAATAAATTATTTAGAATTTTCACCATGAGCAAGGCATTTACACGAGAAAACGACGCGTCGGACGACGAGGACGAGCTGGAACCGGCGCAGCAGCTGCCCCAGGGTTTGAAGAATTACATCACCCCGGCGGGATATCAGCGCCTGAAGGACGAGTTCGATCATCTGTGGAAGGCGGAACGTCCCGTGCTGGTGCAAACCATCACCTGGGCAGCCTCCAACGGCGACCGCTCGGAAAATGGCGATTACATCTATGGCAAGAAGCGGCTGCGCGAGATCGACCGGCGCATCCGCTTCCTCTCCAAGCGGCTGGACAACGCGGAAGTGGTCGATCCCGCGCAGCGGGAGGATTGCGATCAGGTGTTCTTCGGCGCGACCGTGACCGTGTGTGGCCAGGATGGCGAAGCGCGCACCTACAGCATAGTCGGCGTGGACGAAGCCGACGCCGGGCGCGGCCGGATCAGCTGGGTTGCCCCCCTGGCCCGGGCGCTGCTCAAGGCGCGCGAGGGCGATGTGGTGACGCTGCAGACGCCGGGCGGCAAGGAAGAAATCGAGGTGACGGAGATCCGTTACCTGTCGCTCAATCTGGATTGAGCCTGAAAAGGGCTATTGAACTGCTTTTTATGGGATAAACCTAGAAAAAGCAGTTCAAACCGCCAAGACGCCAAGAGCGCCAAGTGGAGATGAGATTTTCAGGGATAGGCGGCGTCACCCCGTCCGGTGATATGGAAATTTACAGAAAGCCATTGTTATTGCTTGGCATTCTTGGCGTCTTGGCGGTTCAAATGCGGTTTTTAGGATGAAAAGACGGCGGTGATAGACACTAGGGATGCGCTGATTTATTCGTCGCACCGGCGAAAGCCGGTGTCCAGTGCTTTGAATTTTCTAGATTCCGGCCTTCGCCGGAATGACGATTTGTTATTTAATCAGCGCTTCCCTAGCTTACTCACAGGGCAGGCTGCCCGTACAGCGCCATCAGGAAGTTGGTGAACACCGGAGTTTTGCCCGGTTTGTCCGCGTTCTGCCGGTAGCGGGCGCGCACTTCATCCAGTTTTTTTAGCATCAAGGACTGGGCCTCGGAGCGATCGATGCGCTTGCGGTCGCGTTCCGCGGCAAGATGGCGGTAATAGTTGAACACCTCGTCGTCATAGGGGTTTCTGCCAACCAGTTGGATGCGCTTGATGTTGAGCCGGTCTGCTGCCTGCACCTTGGTGATTTTATGCTCCCTGACCAGCCCGGCCAGGCGCTCTGCCTCCTGCTGCAGCGCGTCCTGTCGCGTGTCGGTCCACGGCATCGCCGCGCAGCCGGCCAGGACTGCGAGGAGCACGAGGAGTTTTATTGCTCTAAGCATGGTACTTCCCTCTCTCCTACCTCTCCCCCAGAGGGCTGCCCTCATCCCAGCCTTCTCCCAGGGGGAGAAGGGGCAATGGTGAAAGGCGCTTGTTTTGATCTGAGTGATGAGGTGTCGCTTCGCGACGTTCACGTTAATGCTGCAGCCGGCCGTACAGGCGGCTGTAGAGACCATCGCTTTTGATCAGCTCCTCGTGCACGCCTTCCTCGATGATTTGGCCGCCGTCGAACACGTAGGCCCGGTCGGCCTGCTTCACCGCGCTCAAACGGTGGGCGATGATCAACGTGGTGCGGTCGCGCAGGAATTCGCGCAGGGCTTCGTGGAGTTTTGCCTCGGTTTCGGCGTCCAGCGCCGAGGTGGCCTCGTCCAGGATCACCACCTGAGAATCGGACAGCACCATGCGCGCAATCGCCAGCCGCTGGCGCTGGCCGCCGGAAAGGCGCACGCCCTGGCGGCCAACGATGGTGTCGAGGCCTTTCGGCAGTTCGCGCACGGTGTCGGCCAGTTGTGCCACTTCCAGCGCCTGCCACAGCCGTTCGTCGGAAAGCTCGCGGCCCAGGGTCAGGTTCATGCGCACCGTGTCGTTGAACAAGGCGGGGTGCTGCAGCACCGTGGCGACGTGGCTGCGCACCACTTCCAGGCCGATTTCCGTCATCGGCACGCCGTCGAAGCGCACCGTGCCGGACTGGGGCGGATAGAGACCCAGAATCACCTGCACCAGGGTGGATTTCCCGCCGCCGGAGGCACCCACCAGCGCCACCTTCTCGCCTGGCTGGATGGCGAGGCTAACGCCATTCAGCACTTGGGCCTCGCCGTAGCTGAAAAAGACATTTTCCACTTCGACTCCGACGGTGTGCTTGCCGACGAAGGGATCCTTCAAGTGCGGGTAATGGGGCTCCTCCTTCAGCGCCAGCAGGCGGTTGATGCGCCCCAGCGCCGCCTTCGCCGCGTAGTAGGCATATTGCATGCCGAGGATTTCCTGCACCGGTCCCATCATGAACCAGAGATAGCCGAACACCGCCATCATCTGGCCGATGCTCAGGTTGGAGAACACCACCATCAGCATGCTGATGGCGCGGAACACGTCGAAGCCGAACAGGAAGACCATGAACGACAGCCGCCCGGCCGCGTCGCTCTTCCAGGAAAAGGCGGCGGCATGGGTGCGGATGCCGCGCGCCCGGTCGATCACCATGCCGATATAGTGGCGCTCGCGGTTGCTGGCGCGGATCTGCTGGATCGCATCCAGGGTCTCGGTGAGCGCCTGCTGGAACAGCTCGAAGGCGCTGTTCTCGCGCTTCTTCAGGTCCTTCACGCGCTTGCCCAGCAGCGTGGTGAAATAGATCACAGCCGGGTTGAGCAGCAGGATGAACAGCGCCAGTTGCCAGTGCATCCACAGCAGCACGATGGCGGTGCCGACGATGGAGAGCAGGGCCACCAGGAACTTGGAAACCGAGGCGCCGATGAAATTGTCCACCGCGTCGAGATCCTTGACGAAATGGGAGGCCACCGCGCCGCTGCCGAGGGTCTCATACTCGGACATGGCGATGCGGCTCAAACGCCGCAGCATCTGCTCGCGCATGCGGTAGACCACGTCCTTGGCGATCAGGGTGAAGCTGCGGCCCTGCCACACGCCCAGAATCAGCGCAGTCAGCCGCAGCGCCAAGGTGCTTGCCAGCACCACGCCGATATACAGCACCGGCCCGTGCCAAGCCTCCGGGAACTGTGCGTTGAGCAGCGCCAGCAGACGCCCCGGCTGGTGCAATAGCACTTCGTCCACCAGCAGCGGCATCAGCAGCGGAATCGGCACGCTCGCCACCGCCGCCAGGATGGCGACGATGTGGGCGGTGATCAGATCCTTCTTGTGCTCGCGGACGATGCCGAGGATGGAAGACCAGGTGTAGGCGGCGGAATGTTGGTCGGGCATTTGACGATATGTAAACCTGAAAACTGCATTTCACCGCGGAGGACGCGGAGGACGCAGAGGAAAATCAGTAAACAGGGACTTATGACGAATTTCCCCTCGGGTGAGTATGCAGCAATGGCGCGAAGTTTTGAATTCCTCCGCGTCCTCTGCGGTTCAACAGCCTTTTGTGGGATTACGGCAGCAGCTTCACGTCCTCGATCACCACGTTTTCCAGCGGCACGTCCGATGGCAGTGGATCGCGCTGTCCGGTGCGCACCTTGGCAATTTTCATTACCGTCTCCTGGCCTTTCACCACCTTGCCGAACACGGCGTAGCCCCAACCGCGCGGGTTCGGCGCGGTGTGGTCGAGGAAAGCGTTGTCCTTGACGTTGATGAAGAACTGCGCGGTAGCGGAGTGCGGGTTCATGGTACGCGCCATGGCGATGGTGTAGATCTCGTTCTTCAGCCCGTTGGTGGCTTCGTTCGGAATCGGGAAGAAGGTCTCCTTCTCGCGCAGGCTGGTGTCGAAACCGCCGCCCTGGATCATGAAGTTGTCGATCACGCGGTGGAACACCGTGCCCTTGTAGAAGCCGCCCTTGGCGTATTTGAGGAAGTTTTCCACGGTTTTCGGCGCCTTGTCCGGGTAGAGCTCCAGCGTGAAGCTGCCGAGGTTGGTTTTCATTTCCACCATCGGGTTGGCGGCATAGGTGCCGAGGGAAAACAGCAGGCCGAAGAACAGGGCAAGCAAACGCAGTTTCATGGATTTTATCTCCGCAATGGTGAACGAAAAATACTTGTGGCTATTATCCCAGATTATGCCACGGCGAGCGCCGGGTCTGACAGAAGCGGGAGCGCTGCGTCAGCCCGGAAAGGCCTCCCTGGAGGCAAGATACTCGATCTCCTCGGGCGTGCATTGCCGCCCGAGTATGCCGTTGCGGTGAGGAAAGCGGCCGTATTTCCGGATCAGTTCCCGTTTTCTGTCTCATCCGGGGGCGGCAACGTATCCGGGGTTCCCGGCGGATTACTACGCCAAAGACTCCAGAAACCCCAGCAACGCTTCGCGCTGGCGCGGCTGGAGGCGCGCGAAGGCGTTCAACAGCTGCCGTTCCTCCGGCAGCATCCATTCATAGGCGGACGCCGCTTCGGATACGGAAAGGGCGGGCGGCGGACGCATCTCGCCACGCCCGGTGGAAAGCCATTCGAACCCCACGTCGAGCAGTTTCGCCAAGCGCACCAGGTTCTTCATGTTGGGCGCCTTGCGCCCCGACTCCCATTCCGCCACCGAGGGTTGAGTGACGGACATGCGCCGCGCCAGTTCCGCCTGGCTCCACCCCCGCTCCCGCCGCGCCCGTTTGATGCGTTCCTTCATCATGGCGATCATTGTATCGGTATCGGCTATATCGCCTTAAATCGCTATAGGCTATTTAACAACTATCGGCATTGGCTATAATCCGGTAAGATGCACAATACACGGGTATTGCCGGAAGCGTGGAAGCGGCCTCCAGGCCGCGAATATCGGGGCGGAGACGTCAAGTATATGGATGCCGTGTGAGTAAAGCTGGAGCGTGACATGCGCATGCAACCGGTTCCCATGTTTGAGTCGAAAGGGGGCGAAGCGTGGATCAAGGAAAGGTTTTTTGTCGCTGCGCAGAGGGGTACTGTTTCCTGGAAAAAGATGCCGAATGGGCCAAACAAAATCGTGCCCAGGCTTTGCATCCCAATGGGATTTTTCTCGACCGCACGTTGCTTGACACTCTTGATGCCGAGAGACTTCACGAGAAAAGCGAATGGATGGGTTCCCTCGGGGTGAATGGAACAGGCCAAGTCTGTTGCAGACACAAGACAGAGAAACTCTTCTGAAACGCGATTATTTCTTTCATGGCAAGCGGCTGGTTGCTACCATGGCGGGATGATCCGGATTACTTCACAGCTCGCCATCGACGAGCGCGAAATCGAACTGCAGTTCATCCGCGCTTCCGGGCCGGGCGGGCAGAACGTCAACAAGGTGTCCACTGCGGTGCAGTTGCGCTTTGACGTGGCCCGTTCGCCTTCGCTGCCGGAGGACGTGCGCGCCCGCCTGATGAAACTGGCGGGCAACCGCCTGACCAACGAGGGCGAGTTGCTGATCGAGGCCAAGCGCCACCGCACCCAGGAGCGCAACCGGCAGGATGCGATTCAGAGGCTGGTGGAGCTGATACGCCGCGCCACCGAGAAGCCCAAGCCGCGCATTGCCACCAAGCCGACCAAGGCGTCGAAAAAGCGCAGGCTGGAAACCAAGAAGCAACGTGGCGAGATCAAGCGCGGGCGAGGAAAGGTCGAGGACTAGCCCTTTACCGGCACGCCCCAGTCGCCTTCGAAGAAATGCACGCCCAGCGGCGTTCTTGCTCTTTCAGCCAGTTCCAGTGCTTTCAGTTCGTCATCGAGTACTTCCGGCTCGCCCTGGTGGCCCACCGCGATCATCGCCATGCAGGCAAATTCGGCCGGAATCTTGAACGTGCTGCGCACCTTGTCTTCCTCGAAGCCGCCCATCTGGTGCGCCATCAGGCCGGAAGCAACGGCCTGCAAACACAGGTTTTCGGCGGCGGCGCCGCTGTCGTACTGGCCCCAGCGGTTGGGGTTGCCGTTCTTGCGGAACTGGCTGTTGGCGGTGACCAGCAGCAGCACCGGGGCGTTTTTCACCCAGTTCTGGTTCCATTCCCCCAGGCAGCCGAAGGCTTTCTGCCAGGCGGCGGCATCGCTGTTCCTGTCCCACACGACGAAGCGCCACGGTTCGTCGCCGAAGCAGGAGGGCGCCCAGCGCGCCGCTTCCAGCAATGAAACGATCTGTTCGCGGCTGACCGGTTTGGCTGCGTCGAAGGCGCGGCAGCTCCAGCGCTTGGCGATGAGGTCGTGAACGTCGACCTGGGTTGAGGCGGTTTTGGTTCGCATTGCGGTTCCTTGCTAAGAGAGAAACGGATAGTCGGTATAGCCCTTTTCATCGCCGCCGTAGAAGCTGCCCTGGTCGGGCGCATTGAGCGGGGCGTTCCTGGCGAAACGTTCGGGCAGGTCGGGATTGGCGATGAACGGCACGCCGAAGGCCACCAGATCGGCATAGCCTGAAGCAAGCGCAGTCTCGGCGCGGGCCTTGTCGTAGCCGCCATTGGCCATGTATGGCCCTTTGAAGCAGCGGCGCATTTGGGCGAAGTCGAAATCCGGTTTTGGTTCGGAGCCGAAGCTGAGTTCCATGCCGTGCAGGTAGGCCAGTCCGAAGGTATTCAAAGCGGATACCATGAAATCGAATGTTTTCTGCGGGTTGGAGTCGTGCATGTCGTTGAAGCTGTTGATCGGCGAGAAGCGCACGCCAACGCGGTCTGCTCCCCACACGCCGGTGACGGCCGCGGTCACTTCCAGCAGCAGGCGGCTGCGGTTTTCCAGCGAGCCGCTGTAGGCGTCGGTGCGCCGGTTGGAGCCGTCGCGGATGAACTGGTCGAGCAGGTAGCCGTTCGCGGCATGGATTTCCACGCCGTCGAAGCCCGCAGCCATCGAATTCTGCGCTGCCTGGCGGTAATCCGCGACGATGCCGGGCAATTCGCCGGTTTCCAGTGCGCGCGGCGTGACCAGGGGCTGCCAGCCCTGGGGGGTGAAGGTCTGGCTGGTGGCCAGGATGGCGGAAGGCGCAACCGGCAGGATGCCGCCCGGCTGTAGCGAGGGGTGCGAGACCCGGCCGCAGTGCCAGAGTTGCAGGAAGATTTTTCCCCCGCGGCTGTGCACCGTGTCGGTGACCTGTTTCCAGCCCGCGATCTGTTCCGGGCTGTGGATGCCGGGGGTGGCGAGGTAGCCGACGGCGGTGGGGGAAATCTGCGAACCTTCGCTGATGATCAGTCCGGCCGAGGCGCGTTGGCGGTAATACTCCACGTTCATCGCCTGAGGCACATTGCCGGCGCCGGCGCGGTTGCGCGTCAGCGGGGCCATCACGATGCGGTTGGCCAGGGTGTAGGGACCCATTTGCAGCGGCGTGAAAAGATTGGTGGTCATGTTTATTCCTTGGCTATTCGCCCTTGATTGAGTTTATGGTCAGGCCAGATCGAACAGCAAAATTTCTGCCGAACTGTTAGATTCTAGACGAATTTTGCTTTCACTCTCGATGCGCGCTCCGTCGCCAGCTTCCAGCGCCTCGCCGTTGAGATTGGCCGCGCCGCGCGCCACATGCAAGTAGGCGCGCCGGCCCGGCAGCAAGGCATGCTCGGCTGGGTGCTCGGGGTCGATCAGGCCGGCGTAAAGCCTCGCATCCTGGTGTATGGTCACCGAACCTTCGCTGCCGTCGGGCGAGGCGACCAGGCGCAGCTTGCCGAGCTTCTCGGCGGCGTCGAAAAACTTCTGCTCGTAGCTCGGCGTGATGCCGTTTTTCTCCGGCATGATCCAGATTTGCAGCAGATGCACCTCCTCGCTGGGCGAGGCGTTGAATTCGCTGTGGCGGATGCCGGTGCCGGCGCTCATGCGCTGCACCTCGCCGGGCCGGATCACGGTGCCGTTGCCCATGCTGTCCTTGTGTTCCAGCGCCCCTGCCAGCACATAGGTGACGATCTCCATGTCGCGGTGGGGGTGGGTGGGAAAGCCGCCGCCGGCCGCCACCCTGTCGTCGTTGATGACGCGCAGGCTGGAGTAGCCCATCTGCGCCGGGTCGTAGTAGTCGGCGAAGGAGAACGTATGCCATGTGTTCAGCCAGCCGTGGTCGGCATGGCCGCGTTCATGGGCTTTTCGGATTCTGATCATGGTAGCCTCCGGTTATTGTTTGTTATGATCTGAAATGGGATCGATGCCCACGATTTTCAAGATGCCAGAAGATAAACACCTTACTCATTACCGCGGCCGTTTCGCCCCTTCGCCGACCGGACCGCTACACTTCGGCTCGCTGGTCGCGGCCGTGGGCAGCTTTCTGCAAGCGCGCAGCCAAGGCGGCGAGTGGCTGGTGCGGATGGAAGACCTGGACCTGCCCCGCGTCGTGCCCGGTGCGGCGGACGACATCCTGCGCACGCTCGACGCCTTCGGCTTGCACTGGGACGGCACGGTGATGTTCCAGAGCGCGCGCAACGAAGCCTACCGCGCCGCCTTGGCGGAGCTGGAGAAGCTCGGCGCGGTTTACCCCTGCGCCTGCACGCGCAGGGAGATCGCCGATTCCGCCCTCTCCGGCATCGATGGCCCGGTTTACCCCGGCACCTGCCGCGGCGGACTGCCCGGCGGCCGTTCGGCCCGCGCCATGAGAGTGCGCGCTGACTCCGGTTCGGTCGAATTCGACGATGGGCTGCAGGGGCGAGTCAGCCAAGTGTTGGCAACGGAGGTGGGCGATTTCGTCGTGCGCCGCGCCGACGGCCTGTTCGCCTACCAGCTCGCGGTGGTGGTGGACGATGCCGAACAATCGGTCACTCACATCGTGCGTGGCGCCGATCTGCTCGATTCCACCCCGCGCCAGATCTACCTGAAAAAGCTGCTCGGCCTCCCCACGCCGGCTTACATGCACCTGCCGGTGGCGGTGAACGAACGCGGCGAAAAGCTCAGCAAGCAGACGCTGGCACCTGCGGTGAGTACCGCCAACCCGGTGGGCGTGTTGTTCGATGCGCTGGTGTTTCTCAACCAGTCGCCGCCAAGCGACTTGATCGATGCCGATCCAGGGTCGTTCTGGCAGTGGGCGATCGCTCACTGGCAGACGGACAGGCTGCCGGCGGTCAGATCGAGGCCGCTATCCGGAGTAAAGGCGCTTGAATAAGCGCAAGGGTAGGCAAAGGAAAAGCGATAAGGCGGGTAAGGTGAGCAAACGCGATTTTTTGTTTGCTGCGCGGGCCGCGTGAGCAGACAACGTAGCCTCGATGGAGCATGGTGGAATCGAGGGATGCCCGGATTCCATTTCATTCCATCCGGGCTATTTTCTACTTGCTTTTAGGCCCCCATTTCATGTGCGGCGAATAGCTACCGAGAAATGAGCACTTCGTTAACTTGAATAACCGGCTCGATGTCTGTGAAGTTTGGCATGTCACCTTGAAGTACTGCTGCGTGGGGCGTGAAAGCAGCCTTGAAGTTTTCAACCGAGTCAAACAGGAAGTGACACATAGCGACGTATGCCGCATCTGTCCCCGGAATTCCGCCCCCGAGCCCGTGCTCTACAGAAACACCCCTGAAGCCTGGGTGAGCGCTCAGGAGATCAATAGACATTGGCATGTGCGTTTCAATGTAGTAGCCCAAATCAAACCGTGAGCCTTTATTGTTCGGGTACAGGATGCTGATCTTTATCATTGATGCCTCGTTGGTAGTGAATAGCACGTGTAGGGCGCAATAACCGAAGGGCATTGCGCCGGATGTCAGTCATCGTAACCCAACCCCATCTCTTCCCCGCCCGCCCAATCTGGCGGATAGGCACCTTCGGCAACCAGGTGGTGAAATGTCGAATAAGGCCAGTCGGCCACACGTCCGACCAGCCCAAATGTTGGGGTCAAGTCTTGCAATCATGCGTTAATGCAAGACCTGAACATCCCGCTTAAATTTTCAAGTGTTTTTTGCATTTACCTCCCGGATTTCGTACTTCCTCCCCTGTTTCACCATGGACCAGCACGTGTAGGGCGCAATAACCGAAGGGCATTGCGCCGGATGTCAAATGCCTCGATACTTACCCCATGCCTGATTACCGTCGAGCCTGGCATCCGGGCGGGACTTATTTCTTCACCGTCAACTTGCTGCAACGGCAAGGAAACGACCTGTTGACGCGGCATGTCGATTTGTTGCGGCAAACCGTTCGCTCCGTGCGGAAGCGCCACCCTTTCCTCATCCATGGCTGGGTGGTCTTACCCGACCACTTGCATTGTGTGATCGAATTGCCGCCGGAGGATGCCGATTTCGCGACCCGGTGGCGACTGATCAAAATGGGATTTTCCAAGGCGATGCCCCGTGGCGAAAATTTATCCGCCGTGCGCGTCCGCCGGGGAGAGCGTGGTATCTGGCAACGACGGTATTGGGAACACCTGATTCGGGGCGAGGCGGATTACCGCGCGCATATGGACTATCTCCATATCAATCCGGTGAAGCATGGGCTGGTCGGACGTGTGGCCGACTGGCCTTATTCGACGTTCCACCACCTGGTTGCCGAAGGTGTCTATCCGCCGGATTGGGCGGGCGGGGAAGAAATGGGGTTGTGCTACGATAACTGACATCCGGCGCAATGCCCTTCGGTTATTGCGCCCTACGCGGGCTACGCGGGCTGGATGGATTGCAAGGCCCCGTGTTCCGAATTTATTGAAAAGTAGACACTTAATGCGCCCTCTTTTGTTGAGCCCCAAATTGCTTCGTGTGCTCGATCCAATAGAACCTCGCGAAATCGACACTCATGAATGCTGATGAAATCATCGCTGTACAATAGTGTGTTGCCGGAAATAGTGCCGCATAACGTTCCATTGATTTTCTGGCATTCTCTGCTCGCGCTGAAAATCGCCCGTTCTCATACAGCAGCTTCCTCACAATATTCTGATCATCGTTCGCGAAGTGAGGCAAAATATCCTTTTCTGCAATAGCTTTAAAATCCACTTGTGCCATTTTTAGCCCGCTACATTGTGGGTTCGATGTTAGTTGGTTTAGTAAGAGTATAGAGGCTGCGTAATCACGCAGTCCCTCCACAAGTTTTTTTTCGTTGTACTCCGCCACGGCATTGGGTACGAAAGAAAGAAATAGGCTACTTGCTAGCCCAACAGCGACCGCTCGTGAACGTATCAGATTTGGCATGACGGCCTCATAAACATGGGGAAGATAAATGGGGTCACGCTCGAATTATGTGCCCCCTTTGATTCCATGGATGGAAATTTGTGCATGTTGGCTACTCAGATTTTTCTGTGGCTTTTGATGCCGGGCGGACGACCAAATACTCATATCCAGCCGCGAACCCGAATGTGAGCAGCAGCACTGGTATGCCTTCAAGGTTGTAGCGACCGATGAGCCAGAGGTTGAACAGAAGTACAAGCCCGCCAATCAAACGTAATTTTGTTGCTTTCTTCATTGCGATCCCCCTGTGTGAGAAACGTCCAAGTTAGGCCTCATAGTCGTTCACCTCGAGTACGGCCGGTTTCCCGATAGCATTGAATAGATGCTGAATTCGCGGCCCGTGGTTAGCCCCACAAATTAGTAGGACTGGCCACATGTTGGCAGTGAGAATACGCACCAGCCACAAGCACTCTCTGAGTTCCTCTACGGTTCTTTCCAGTACGGCGAATTGCGGGGCGCTCAATTGGGCGGACTGCGCTGCTTGATGAAGAGACAGGCGATCAATGCCTAGGCTCCCGCGTTCGCTGGCAGTTAGATCGACATACCGATGTGCAATTTTCTTCCGGTCGGCCAGCTTCTTCGCGATAGTTGCAGTAACCCCGAAATCAGGAAGAACGTCTTCACTCATTTCTTCCGCGATCAATTTGATCCGGTATTTCTTCCTTGTTGCCTCTATGAGATCGGCAAAAGCTTTCAACTGCGAAGGCGTGTAACGGTCGTGTCCCGCCTGCAACCGATGTCCAGTACCGATGATGATGACAGAAGGTTTCATAGATGGGTGGCGTGTGAAACCTAGAAGTGGGCACCCTAAAAGGCGCCTTATAAAGCACCTCGTGGTGTCTAATCCGGGTTGTTAAATGGAAAGTCATTGAAGCATCGACAGACATCGCTTATGGCTCTTGAGTAATGCACCCTAAAATGGCCGGGAAGTGCGCCTGTGGCGCATCATTCCCTTCGGCTTGCTTGACTTCGTGGCCAGGTTCGTTTGAGCCGCTTTAGCATACGAACCGAGGGCACCCTGGCCCCATTTCCCGCTCACGGCAAAAACAGCGTAAACACCGCCCCGCCCAGGCCGCCGCCGTTGCCCAGCGCGATGCGCCCGGATTTCTCGCCATTGGTATGCAGCCGTGCGCAGACCGAGGAGAAATACAGGCCGAGGCCGGTTTTGTTGCCGGACATGTTCAGACTTTCTGCACTGCCGCCATTTGCCAGCACTTCCTGGGGGAAGCCCGGCCCGTCATCTTCCACGCGCAGGGCCAGGTAGCCGTCTTCAATGGTGGCGCCGAGCCGGATTTGCGAGCCGGCGCAGTCGAGCGCGTTGTGAATGGCGTTGTTGACTGCGCCGGCGACAAGATTGCGGTCGAAAAACCAGCACAGCCCCGGCTCCACGCTGCCGGATATGGTTATCGATTTGGCGGCAAGCAGCGGCTTGGCTTCGGCGACGATTTCCTCGATCAGGTCTGCCACCGGGCGGTAGGCGATATCGACCGGGTAAGGTCCCCGGTTGAAACGGTACAGCGACAGCATCTGGATCAGCTTGTCGTTGATCAGCTGGCCGTTGTATTTCAGCAGCGCCAACCGGCCTTCGGCCTCCTTGCCGGTATCGGCGCCGCGGCTGCATTCGCTCACGGTTTCGTCGAGGGTGTTGAGCACGAGAAACAGCAGGTTCTTGAGATCGTGGACTTGCGCGGCGAACAGTGCCGTGAAGTCGATCGCGCCGAGTTCCTGTGCGACGTCGCGCTGGGGATCGGCGGGCAGTGTCATACCTTGAACCCGTATTGTTGCGCGACATCCCTGTACAGATCCGAAAGTATCAGGTATTTCTGGTTGTCGGGGTCGAGGTGCTTCACGGTGGCCAGGTAGCGTTTTGCCGACTGGCTTAATTCCTCGTTCCAGCCCTGTTTCTGCATGTACGCCAGAATGGCGTGGGCGGCGTTGAGCACGATCACCGTGTTTCCCTGGTATTCCGACACCGCCTGCATCAGCAGGTCGACAGAGCCCTTCAGATCGCCCGCCTGCGCCATCCGGACCGCCTGGTTGTTGAGGGCGATGACGACCCGTGAGGAATCGCGGATAATTTCCTTGCCTTTGTCCTCCAGCCCGATCTTCCTGAACATGTCCTCGGCGTGGCGGTGGATTTTCTTGTCGTCGTGATTGTTCTTGATGAAGTCCTGGACGATTCCCTTGCCTGTTTCCTCGTCCCCGAGCTGGAAGCAGGCGCGCGCGATATCAAGGGAAACGCCGCCTGGATTTTTATCGCAGTCGTGAAAGTATTCCAGCGCCTTTTTTAGTTCGGCTTCGGCGGCTTTTGTGTCGCCGGTCTTCTGGTAGGCCAGGCTGTCCATGACGGCGCCATGCAGCAACACCTCCGGAGAGTTCTTGAAGGCTTTTCGGGCGGTTTTCATCACCGACAGGGCTTGGTCGCAGCTGCCTTTGTCGATGAACACCCGGCTCAGGTTGGCATAGTCTTCGGGGGAGGTGAGCGCTGAATTCTTGCCGAATTCGAGCACGGCTTCGAAGGCGTCTTGCGCTGTTTCAAGATCGTCATTCTGGTAGGCGGTTACGCCAAGGAGCTTGCGGCGTTGCAGCATGCGCGGTGATTTTCCTGTCGCCACCATCAGCGCCTGCTGGGCGGCTTTCTCGTCACCCGTCGCGGAATAGGATTTTGCCAGCCAGTCGTAGGCTTCCATGTAATTCGGACTCGCTTCCGTCACTTGCTGGAAAACCTCGGCGGCTTCATTAAAGTTATTTTGCTTGAACAGTGACTTGGCGAGTCCCATCCGCGCCCAGGGAATCTCCCGCATTGCCAGCACCTGTTCATACAGCGCCTTGGCGGTGACATAGTCGCCGAGCAGCATGCCTATCTCGGCTTTCATCCGGATCAGGTCGACCAGGTACTGGTTGGGGATTTTCAGCAGTTCGTCGCAAACCTGGATCGCCTGGCGGTAATCCTGCCGGTCCATGAGATCGTAAACGGGCGAGAAGTAGGCTTTTTTCTGCGCCAGACGCTCCAGCCGCAGACGCAGCACCTCGCCGGTAAAGGGTTTGATCAGGTAGTCGTCGGGCGCCAGCTCGACCGCGCTGACGACTTTCTCGTAACTTTGCTCGGCGGTCACCATCATGAAAATGGAGGCATGCTTGACCAGCTTGCGGCGCTTGATTTCTTCCAGCAGCTGCTGTCCGTCCTTGCCGCCGCCGAGGTCGTAGTCGCACAAAATGATGTCATAGGCGCGCTGTTCCAGGCGGTTGGCGGCCTCAATGCCATTTCCTGCCATATCGATGCGCACACCGCCCAAGGTGCTGATTGTGGTGCGCAGGGAAGCGCGCATGCCGGGGCCGTCATCGATAACCAGAAAACTTTTTTCCTGGAAGTTGATTGGTTCGCTCATGAAAATGCACTATCTAGGAGCCTGTCGGACTTAAAGGAAATCGGCTGCAAATTCGGCTGGCCGGTCCATATTTCGCCGTTTTTTTGGTCAATAGAATGACTATTGACCTGCAAAACCGTCAAAATCTGTCCTCGCCCAGCCGAATTTTCGCTTCGATTCTTCAAGTCCGACAGGCTCCCAGTGATCCCATCTTGAAAATCTTACCACGGACCCCAGTTTAAACAATATTATTCATTTGCTCATCGACGGTCATAAGGCCGCTATAATCTTTTTTATCAACCCCGTATTCAGGAGCGCCACATGCCTTATTTCGTTTATAAAATCCGCCCTCCTTTCAAGCAGCTGGAGAAGATAGGCGCATACCCCAATTTCAAGGAGGCCAGCGCCTTTGCCAAGTCCGTGCGTGTGGGCATGACGGAAGCCGACAATTGCACTGTCAAGGTGGTTTTTGGCGAAGACGAGCTTCAGGCTGAAGATACGCTGAACCAGGTGCGCGAGCCGCAGCCGATGACCGGCGACGATTATTGAGCCCTGAACGGCCAATTTACTGAGATGGACGAGCGCGCGTTTAAAGATGCCTATCGGGCAGTCAGCCCGCTCGCCTGCCCGTTCGAAAAAGCGGTCCTGATCTGCCAATGTGCCTGCCGTGAATCGAAGCGCGTCAATATCGCGGAGCGGGTGACGGTAAACTGTCTCGATGACCGGGCGCAGGGCGATTGCACGCTCCTGCTCGGACTGCTGCGGCGCAATGCGGCCTTCGCTCTCAAGTTGACGCACGCCGACGAGCCCCTGCCCCATGCCAAGGACGTGAAAGTACAATGCGGCGGCCTGCGCGGTCTGCACGGGGCGTTGCGGACGGAACAGGCTGCGGAGGCGGGGGTGGCGGACATTCATGACTTGGTGTCCGAGGCAAAGGCGCGTTTCGGCAGCCTGCAGGCGTTGCCTTATAGTGAAATAGTCAGGGGCGTGGCTGGTTTCCAGGCGAGGAAGCGGTCGGGATCCAACAAGTAGTTTTTATCCGGGTTAGGCCGGTCCGCAGAAATTGCCGCCGTAAACGGCCATGATGGATTTCAGCTCGTTCAGCACTGCCAGGCGCTCCCCCTCGCTGAGATGCAGAAATTCTTCCACCGGCTCATTCTGCTCCAGGGCGAGAATGGTGCACGCAACCTCCCTGCAGCCTTTCTGGCACAGAGTTTCGATGCAGTGGGCGACTTTCGATTGATCCATTTTGCGGCGATGGGGCCTGATGCAGTAAAATTGAAGAAATATTTTTATTATTAATTTATTGTAATCCAAATGCTTTTTTGCTACGAGGAATAATTTGAAGCAGCGCGACAGTTTGCAGCGTTTCATGTTCGAGCACGCCGCGGTGCGCGGCGAGGCCGTTCATCTCGACGCGACCTGGCAGGCCGTATTGGAGCGGTGCGACTATCCGCCGGTGCTGCGCAACCTGCTCGGCGAGCTGATGGCGGCAGCGGCACTGCTTGCCGCCACGCTCAAATTCAGCGGTTCGCTCATCATGCAGATTCAGGGCGGCGGACCGGTCAAGCTCCTGGTGGTGGAATGCGGGGCCGATCTGACGATGCGAGCCATGTCTCACTGGCAGGGCGACATCCCAGATGGCGCCAGCCTGCGCGAACTGGTGGGCGAGGGGCGGTTCGTCATCACCATTGATCCGAAACAAGGCAAACAGACCTACCAGGGCATCGTCGACCTGGAGGGAGACAGCGTGGCGGAGGTGCTGGAGCATTACATGCGCCGCTCCGAGCAGCTCGACACGCGGCTGTGGCTGGCGGCAGACGAGAGCGGCGCGGCCGGGATGCTGCTGCAAAAAATGCCCGATGGCGAGGACGTCGACGCGGATGCCTGGAACCGCGTCATCCATCTCGGTGCGACGATTACCCGGCAGGAACTGCTGGATCTTTCCACCCGGGATATCATCCGTCGCTTGTTCCACGAGGAGGACATCCGCCTGTTCGACAGCACGCCGGTGCACTTTGGCTGCAACTGCTCGCGTGAGCGCGTCGCCAATACCTTGCGCATGCTGGGCCAGAACGACGTTCGCTCGCTGCTCGCGGAAACCGGTTACATCGAGGCCGATTGCGAATTTTGCAACCGGCATTACGTGTTCGACGCGGTGGACGCCGAGCAGATTTTCGCCGTCAACCCGGTGGCTACCGGACAGACCCGGCACTGATCGTGGCCTCGGCGCGTAAAGCCATCATCCTGGGCGCTGCGGGGCGGGATTTCCACAATTTCAACGTGTTTTTCCGCGATCATCCGGGTTATGAGGTGGCGGCCTTCACCGCCGCCCAGATTCCCTACATCGAGCATCGCACTTACCCCGCTTTCCTGGCCGGCCCGCGCTATCCCGAAGGCATTCCGATTTTTCCGGAAAACGAGCTGCCCGAGCTGATCCGCCGCTACGGCGTGCAGGATGTGTTTTTCGCCTACAGCGACGTGCGCCACGAACAGGTGATGCACCTTGCCTCATTGACCTTTGCCTGCGGCGCATCCTTCCACCTGCTCGGACCGAACGACACCATGCTCAAAGCCGCCAAGCCGGTCATCGCCGTGGTCGCGGCCCGCACCGGCGCGGGCAAGAGCACGGTTACCCGCTATCTGCGTGCCGCCCTTGCCGCTGCGGGGCTGAAGGCGGTGGCCGTGCGCCATCCGATGCCTTATGGCAGGTTCGAACAAGCCGTGGAACGCTATGCCACGACGGAGGATGTGACCGGCGCCGGCATCACCGTCGAGGAGATGGAGGAATACCAGCAGCATGTGGACGAGGGCGGGGTGGTGTTTGCCGGCGTGGATTACGGCATGATCCTGCCGCGCGCCGAGGCGGAGGGAGACGTCATCCTGTGGGATGGCGGCAACAATGACATGGCCTTCTACCGGCCCGATCTCACCATCACTGTGCTCGATCCGCTGCGTCCCGGCGAGGAAGCGGACTATTTCCCGGGCGAGGCCAACATCCTCGCGGCAGAAATTATCGTGATCAACAAGGTGAATGTCGCCCGCGAAGAAGATGTCGAGCGCGCCAGGGCGGCGGCGCAGAGACTCAACCCCGCCGCGCCGGTGGTGCTGATGGCTTCGCGGGCAACAGTGGATCGGCCTGAACGGGTGCGCGGCAAGCATGTGCTGGTGGTGGAGGACGGCCCTTCGGTCACCCACGGCGGCCTGTCCGAGGCGGCGGGCGCTTGGGCAGCGCGGCAGCTCGGCGCCAAGCTGGTGGATCCGCGCCCGTATGCCGTTGGCTCCTTGCATGAGGCTTACGCAAAATACCCGCGGCTCGGTTTAGTGCTGCCCGCCCTGGGCTACAGCGCCGGACAACTGGAAGAGCTGCGCCTGTCCATCAACCGGACGCCGTGCGATGCGGTGGTGCTGGGTACACCGGCCAATCTGGCGCAGGTGGTGGCAATCGAAAAACCGGTGGCGCGGGTCAGGTTCACTGCGCACGATGTCTCATCGCCCGTGCTGCGCGAACTCGTGCTGGCACTAATGCCGCTAGTCTGACATGAACGAAGACAGCACGAAATTGCGCATCGACAAGTGGCTGTGGGCGGCGCGTTTTTTCAAGACGCGCTCGCTGGCGGCGGACGCGGTCGAAGGCGGCAAGGTTCATCTTAATGGCACACGCATCAAGCCGGCGAAAGCAGTCAGCATCGGCGACATGCTCGAAATCCGCATCGGCCATTTTGTGTTTGTCGTGGCAGTGCGCGGACTTTCCCCACGTCGCGGGCCAGCCAGCGAGGCGGTAAAGCTGTACGCAGAAACGGAGGAAAGCCGCGCCGCCCGCGAGGTGCTGGCGGCGCAGTTGAAGGCGGAGGCCGTTCATGGCGAGATACGCCAGGGCCGCCCCACCAAGCGCGACCGGCGCCACATCATTCGCTTTACTGACGGCTAGTCCGTGTAGGGCGCAATCGTTATTGCGCCGAATGAAAACAACCGGTGCAATGCGCTTCGCTTATTGACACCCTGCATTGTGGGTTATGCGTGCCTTGTAGTCTGCCAACAAGCTGGAGCGCGGCTGAAAGAGTTTAGAATATTTCCCGCGTTTCCAAGAACTTGATTTCCGGGAAGCGCTCCTGCGTCAGGTTCAGATTGACGCGGTTCGGGGCCAGGTAGACATAGTCGTCGGCACCGTCCAGCGCCACGTTGAAACCATGCTTGTCGGCGAGCTTCTTCAGTTCCGCCTCCGGGCCGCGCAGCCAGCGCGCGGTGGCGACATCGTAAGGCTCGAACAGCACGTCAACGCCATATTCGAATTGCAGGCGGTGCGCCACCACGTCGAACT
>Ga0315268_10002190_pt1 | contig 22293 bp, 18 predicted proteins | sample C1_top_MG_FD_204535 | JGI IMG/M metagenome (GOLD analysis project Ga0315268, IMG submission 204535) | Sediment microbial communities from Yellowstone Lake, YNP, Wyoming, USA - C1_top | ecosystem: Environmental > Aquatic > Freshwater > Lake > Sediment | place: USA: Wyoming | collected 2017-08-01 | reverse complement strand
TCGCGAACTGCCGGCGCGCGTAAGCGGCCTTGGCGAGGTTCTGCCTGGCCAATTCCTTGAGGCCTTCGCGTCCATATACGGTCATGTAAATGTTGACCATGAGGGCGATGAGCGCCTGGTTGGTGCAGATGTTCGAGGTCGCCTTCTCGCGGCGGATGTGCTGCTCGCGGGTGGAGAGGGTGAGGACGAATCCGCGCTTGCCGTTGCGGTCCTTGGTCTCGCCGACGAGGCGTCCGGGGATCTGGCGCACGAACTTTTCCTTGGTGGCGATGACGCCGGCGTAGGGCCCGCCGTAGCTGAGCGGCACGCCGAACGACTGCGTCTCCATGGAAACGATGTCGGCCTCGATGGGCGGGCGCACGACGCCGAGGGAGAGCGCTTCGGCGATGCTGACGACCAGCAGCGCGCCCTTCTTGTGGACGAGGTCGGCGATGGCGGCGACGTCTTCGATGGTGCCGAAGAAGTTGGGCGACTGGATAAGCACGCAGGCGGTGTTGGCATCGATGGCGGCGTCGAGCGCCGTCAAATCGACGCGTCCGTTGGCGGTGAAGCCGATCTCGGCGATGGGCATGCCCTGGTGCTGCGCGTAGGTGCGAATGACCTCGCGGTATTCCGGGTGCACCGAGCGGGCGAGCAGCGACTTGCTGCGTCCGGTGAGGCGCACCGCCATCATCACGGCCTCGGCGGCGCCGGTGGAGCCGTCGTACATCGAGGCGTTGGCGACTTCCATGCCGGTGAGTTCGCAGATCATGGTCTGGAACTCGAAGATCGATTGCAGGGTCCCCTGCGCGATCTCCGGCTGGTAGGGGGTGTAGGAGGTGAACCACTCGCCGCGCGAGATCAGCGAATCGATGACGACGGGGCGGTAATGGTTGTAGGCGCCGGCGCCGAGGAAGAGGCTGAAGCCGGTGCCATTCTCGGCGGCGCGGGCACGGAAGTAGTCGAGGATCTCGCTCTCCGATCTTTGCGCGGGGATGGCGAGATCGCGCTGGAGGCGGAATTCCCTGGGGATGGGAGCGAAGAGCGCGTCGATCGACGAGACGCCGATCTCGCGCAGCATCTGCTCGCGGTCAGAAGGAGACTTGGGAAGATAGCGCATGATTTTTATTTCAGAGTGAATGATTTCAGATTTCAGATTGCCCGACCGGCGAGGTCAAGTCGGCAATCTGAAATCCAAAATCTGAAATGGAACTATTGTTCTTCTTGTACGAATTTCTCGTAGTCGGCGGCGTCGAGCAGGGCGTTGGCCTCGGCAGGATCCTTGAGCGTGACCTTGATCATCCAGGCCGCGTGCGCGTCGGTGTTGACTTTTTCCGGGGCGTTGGCGAGGTCCGCATTGATCTCGGTGACGGTGCCGGAAACCGGGGCGTAAAGGTCGCTGACGGCCTTGACGGATTCGACGGTGCCGAAGGTCTTGCCGGCGGTGATCTCACTGCCGGGCTTGGGAAGCTCGACAAAGACGATGTCGCCGAGCGAGTTCTGAGCGTAGTCGGTGATCCCGATCGTGCCGGTGGTGCCGTCGATCTTGATCCACTCGTGTTCTTTGGTGTACTTGAGGTCTGCTGGGAATGCCATGCTTGCTCTCCATGACCGCTGGAAATCGTAATTACGAAAGACCGATGACAGATAAAGCGCGGGCGATGAGACCCGCCTGATTGGCTAAGACTTCTTGGGACGCTTGTAGAACGGCGTCGGAACGACCTTGCACTTGACCCGGGTGCCGCGAATCTCGACGGCGACTTCCGCATCGACGGCCGACAGCGCGACCGGAACATAAGCGAGGGCGACGTTGCGCTTCAGGAACGGCGCGGGCGATCCGCTGGTGACGTAGCCGATCTCTTTGCCGGCGAGGTCGAACACCTTGTAGCCGTCGCGCGGGATGCCGCGATCGACGTTCTCCAGGCCGACGAGCACGCGGTCGAGCCCTTTTTCCTTTTGGCGGGCGAGCCCCTCGCGTCCGGTGAAATCGCCCTTGTCCATCTTGATGAAACGGTCGAGATGGGCCTCCCAGACGGTGATCGAGTCGGAAATCTCGTGCCCGTAGAGGGAGAGCGCGCCTTCGAGGCGCAGGGTGTTGCGCGAACCGAGGCCGCAGGGGACGATGCCGAATTCTTTGCCGGCTTCGAGAAGCTCGTTCCAGACGCGGGCGCTGGTGGCTTCATCGGTGGGCACGTAAATCTCGAATCCGTCCTCGGCGGTGTAGCCGGTGCGGGCGATGAGGATGTTCTTGAGTCCGCAGACGGTGCCATGGGTGAACCAGTAGAACTTCACCTGGGTGAGATCGGCGTCGGTGAGCTTCTGCAGAACTTTCCAGCCGTTGGGTCCCTGGATGGCGATCTGGGTGTAATTGTCGCTGAGGTCTTCGACCTTGCAGTCAAAGCCCTTGGCGGCGTCGCGTACCCAGTTGTAATCCTTCTCGCGGGTGCCGGCGTTGATGACCAGCAGATAGTCGTCGGTGCCGAGGCGATGGACGATGACGTCGTCGACGAAGGTTCCCTGCGGATAGAGCAGCGCGGAGTACTGGGCCTGGCCGATCTGCAGCTTGGAGGCGTCGTTCATGGTCATCTGCTGAACGGCGGCGAGAGCCTGGGGACCGTGGAGGCGTATGTCGCCCATGTGGCTGACGTCGAAAAGCCCCACGCTGTTGCGGACGGCCATGTGCTCGGCGACCAGTCCCCCGACCTTGGGGTACTCGACGGGCATGTCCCAGCCGTTGAATTCGACCATCTTGGCGCCCATCTTGCGATGAGTGGCGTTGAGGGCTGTCTTGCGAACCGAAGCCGCTTCACTGGTGGAAGACAATTGCGATTCCTCACTGCGGACGATTGCTCTGCCGGCTTTACGTGGGATATGAGAACACTGTAGGTTAACACCTGTCCGGCGCGCGGTGCAATGGTCGTAAGCCGCATTCCACGCGGGTTTGAAGGGAAATCCAAGCGAGCCGCGAAAAGCGTATTCCGGGGCAAGGAGGGCGCGGTCTTGCGGGCTTCGGAGGCGGCGGCGGGACGGTGCCGAAACAGGACGCGCGCGGAAGTCGCAATTGCGTGGAAACCGAAAACACGGTAAAGTCCCGGCCATGGGACAACAGTACAGCTGCATCATTTGCGAGATGACGGAAGACAAGTGCAAGTGCGAGAGGTACTGCGCCCTGTGCCACGACGACCACCAGGTTCGGCTCTGCCAGGATGGACAGTACTACTGCCTGAATTGCCGCGAGGCCTGCGATTACCAGATATCGGATTGACCGCATTCAGCAGTCAGCAATCAGCATTCAGGGGAAAGCAGGTGCTGGCTGCTGAGCGGCTGAGCGAAAGGCAGAAGCAAAATCAATAACCAATTAAGGAAGCGGCCTTTCGGCCGCTTTTTGATTTTTGCTAGCTCTAGATTTTTGCTTAGCACTAAGCGCTGTCACTGAATGCTGCCGGCTGATTGCTGAATGCTCCTAGAACGTGAAGCTCAGGCCGCCTCTTACGCTTCTTGGCACCTGCACGAGGTAGAGAGTCTGTCCGTCGGTGCTGAGGACGGGGCGATATCCCTGCGCCAACAGGTTGCGGACGTCGACCAGGGCTTCCATCCCCGCGGGAATGAACTTACGGTTGGGGAGCGGCTGGCGGACAAAGAGGCTGAATGCAGGATCGGCCTCGCCGGGCGAAGCATTGAACATATCCACCGGGGTGAGGGCGTCGCCGCTGGTCCAGCGATACGAGGTCAGGATCTTGGTGCGAGTCGAAGGCAGGGTCCCGCTGAACTTCGCGGTGAGCGAATGCTGGCGGTCCATGCGGAGGTTTTGCCGGACGTCGGCGAGCGTCATCATCTTGTCGGGGGCGCTGAGGACTCCTCCGTAGGAGTAGTCAAAGGTAGCGGCCGTGGACTTGGTGAGCTTGCGCTCGTAGACGGCGCGCATTCCGGTGGTGCTCATGGCGCCGCCGTTATAGAGGAAGGTCCCGGAATAAACGTCGCCGAGAAGATGGTCGTCCATGCCGACGCCGTTGCCGACGCCGGTCAGAGCGGTATTGGAAACGCGGTCCCGGAAGGCGGCGACCTGGAAGTTGTTCTTGCCCTGGCGACGCGAGATTGAAATCTCGTTGTGGCGGGCGCGCTCGATGGCGGGCACGCCGCCGGCGAGCGAGAGCCGCGGCGAACTCTCGGAAAGATCGGAGGGTGCGCTGTCAAAACCTTTTTCGCGACGCAGGTTCGGCATCGAGCTGGAGTACTTGTACTCCAGCAGGGTGTTGTCATTGAGATGCCAATCGACGGAACCGAAGGGGCGGAAGGCGGTGGCGGTGCGGATGAACTGGACGGCCTCCGCCTCGGCACCGTAGTTGAATTCCACCGAGGAAGTCAGGGGCGTGGTGTTGGAAACCGAGAGGGCGAGGGCCTGCAGCGCGGCGTGACGGGCGACCATGTCAGGCGAAGCAAAGCGTTTCGCGGTCAGCGAGATCTCCGGGCGGGCACCGTTGGGCAGTTCGTGGGTGTAGTTGGCGCGGAACATGGCGGGCGCGCCATTGCCGTAGCCGAGGTTGCCCTTGAACGACACCATGCTGTTTCCGAAGACCGACTGCTCGTATTCGAAACGGGTGCTTATGTCGGAGCCGGAGAACGCTTCCCCGTCGGAGCCGGCGATGAACGCGACCTTGGCCTTGAGGGTCGCCGGGGCGCCTTCATCCTTGCCGCGTACGACCACCAGGGGGCCATCGTTGGAGAGGCGCAGGATGGGACGGTTGGCGACGGAGCGCAGCGTCCAGCGCCAGTCATCCTGCTCTTCGGCGGAGTTGGCCTTGCGCGGGACGAACTGGATGGCTTCAAAAAGGGTGTTGAGGGTGATATTGACGACGAGGTTCGCGCCCCCCGCCAGTCCGACATGTTCACGGATGGAAGGCAGGAACGAGGGCGCCGAGACTTTGACGGAATAGGTTCCGGGCAAGAGCCCGTGCGCGGTGTAGCGGCCCTTGGCATCGGTATAGACGATGGAGCCGTGGGTGGAAGCCTGGGCCAGGATCTCGACGGCGGCGCCCATTTGCGGCGTGCCGGAGGAGTTTCGAACCAAACCCGAGATCGTACCCGGGTTCACGGAGGCCGACGCGGTGAGACTGACAGCGAGCGTCAAGAGAATCCATCCGAGCTTACGGGTCATCCCAAACCCCCTATTCTTGCCGCGGCCGCCATTGTACTGCGAACCGCGTGTAACCAATCAAGAAACCCCTGGGCAAGACCAGGGCATTCCGTTTCAAGACTATTCGACCTGGAATCGAGCCGAGGTCGTATTGCTCTGCTTGGAGACCAGATCGTTGACCTTGACGGTCACGCGATAAAGGCCCGGATCCAACGCGGCCAGCGCCATGGTCTTCTGCAGGGTCAGCTGCTCGCCGACGTTGCCCATGGTGTCAGTGGACTCCTCGGTCTTGAGGACTTCCTTGTTGGTCTGAGCGTTGACGATGTTGTACTCGACGGTGGCGGACGGTTTCTTGGTCTTGTCGTCCATGGTCAGGTTGTAGACCTGCATCCAGATATTGAGTTTCTGCTGCTTCTTGAAGGTCGCGGCGCCCCCGGTCGAAGGTTCGACGCGCGGACGGACCTTGGTGTTGCCGATGACAAAGCTGCCGGCACCGACGCTGCGGGTATCCACCTTCTCCATGACATCGGCAAGGATCATGGAGGAAGAAGCGAGGCGGTCTTCAGAGAAAGCCGGGACATTGACGGCGTGGGTCCAGGTCCCCTTCTTGTCGCCATTGACGTCCTTGAGGACGACATCGAGGCGGTAGCGTCCGGGACGCAGCGGGAGAGCCTTCCAGTAGATGGAAGCGGTCTCGACCTCACGGGCGAAGAGATCCTGCGGGATGTCACGCGAGACGATGTCTTCAAAGGTGGTGACGACCTTGCCGGTCATGGTGCTGACGCGTCCGAAGATGTTGACGGCGGCGCGCTGCACACCATCCTTGTTGATGAACGACATGTCCTTGTTCTTCATCTGGATGGTGATGGGAACGAGCACGGTGTCAGAGGTGACACGGACAAAATCGGTGCGCACGTCGAAGGGCATCAGGTTGTAGCTGATCTTGTGGTTGACGACCTCTTCGAGATCCTTGAACTTGACCGGCGGCGGGGCATTGAGCTTGGCCATCTGCTCGAGCATGTCAAAGGGACGGCGGCCATTCTGATTGCCCATGGGTGAGGTCTGACCGACGCCGAGGAGGCGATCGCTCTTGCTGGTGAGGCCCTGCTGCTCGGACATGGTGAGACCGGCGTTGGGCACCCACTTCAAGGCGTCCTTCTCATCGGGATCGATGGACATGTGGTAGTCGCCGCACATGCAGGAATCGACAAACTCGATGATGACTTCCTGGCCGATGCCTTCGATGTAGCGGTAGCGCCAGCGCTCGAACGGATAGGTGGAGGTGGTTCCGCCGCCTTCGTTGAGTTCGCGGTTGTAAGTTCCACCGGAAGGATGCGATTCGACCTCATCGGCCGGGCCCCAGACGATGTAGATGCGTCCGCGATCGGTTCTCCAGCCGGGCACACCGGCGGCGAAGTGCTCGTTGGCGTATGCGATACGGCGGTAATGCTCTTCCTTGAATTCGTTCTCTTCGGTGTCAGGCGTAGGATCGCGGCGCAGCCAGAACTGTTCGATGAAGGCGTCACGCTCTTCGTCGTTGCTGAGCTGCTTGAAGGCCTGAAGCTCTTCGCCGGAAATGATCCAGCGGACATCTTCGTCGAGCCACTTCTTGTAGGCGGTATCGACTTCCTTCTTGAACGCCTTCTCGTTCTTCTTCCTTTGTTCGGGCGAGATCTCGCGCTTGAGCGGATCGACGGGCTTGGCCTCTTGTTGGGCAGAGGCGGGGGCTGCCTGGGGCGTTCCCTGGGGGGTGCTCTGAGCAGTGGCGAAAACAGCAAGACCGAGGACAGGCGCGAGCATGCCACCGAGAAGAATACGAGTGGAAAGGTACCGCATTGGACTTGGCTCCTGGGCGCTTTGGGGCTGTTCTGATTGTAAGTTTTAGCGACCTCTAAAGCAAGGTAAGCGGGGGCGAAAAACGGCTCCCGCGCCGTACCTACTAAAACAGCTAACCCACTCATGACGGGTGAGTTGCATGAAAATGGGAAGGTCCTTAGGGGCCCCGAACGGGTATAATCCTGGGGCGGGACCTTAGCATCGGGAATGAGCTGAACAGGCGCAGTAGGCGCGGGCCGGCCAGACCGCTCCGCGGTCTGAAACGGCTGATACGAGAGCCCTCTTCCTGCGGTTTCTTCCATAACGGCTGCTTTCCGATGAAACTTTCGTCCGTCTTACTCCGTATGTAGCTGCAAAGGGCAGGTGCGCCAGTAAGGCTCACCCGACCCGAGGACGAGACCGAAAAGTCCCCCGAGTCGAGGATCGATGAAAACCTGGAAAAAAGTAGCAATCGCGTGCGGCGCAGTCGTTGTCTTAGCAGCCATCATCGGATTTGGCGTCATGCAGAGCCGCAAGGGCGTGGTGCAGGTGCAGACCGGCAAGGTCGGGCGCCAAGACCTGGCATCCACGGTGACAGCTTCTGGAGAGATCAAGCCGAAGACGTATGTGAACGTCGGCGCCAATGCCTATGGCAAGATCACCAAACTCTTCGTAAAAGAAGGCGACCACGTCAAGAAGGGTCAGGTGGTTGCGACGATCGACAGCATCCAGCCGGAAGCCGACGTGCAAGCCAACAAGGCGGCGGTCGACGCCGCCCGAACCGATTACGAAGCCAGCCAGGCCGGCTTGAACACTTCGAAGACGAATGTGGACAAAGCCCAGGCCGACCTCGAGCGGGCGTCGCTGGACTGGACACGCGGCAAGGAACTCTTCAAACAAAACCTGATCCCGAAGTCGGATTACGACACGCGCAAAGCCACTTATGATTCGGCAATGGCGGCGCTGGCGCAGACGAGAGCCGGGGTGGCGCAGGCTTCCGCGCAGGTGCAGTCGGCCAATCGCCGCATGTCGCAGAGCCAGGCGCTGTTGCGCCGCTTCAGCGACGTGCTCGACAAGACCGTCTATACCGCTCCTTACGACGGCGTGGTGACGTACCTGCCGGTCCGCGAAGGCGAATCGGTGGTGGTCGGCATCCAGAACCAGCCGGGCTCGACGCTGATGACGATCGCCGATACCTCGGTGATCACGGCGGAAGTCCGCGTGGATGAGACCGACATCGTCAACGTCAAGATAGGACAAGCGGCCGAGATCTCGATCGATGCCATCCCGAAGAAGAAGTTCAAGGGCCTCGTGACCGAGATCGGCGACAATGCCCTGCTGCGCACGACCGGTGTAGCGACTTCGCAGAGCACGAGCAGCAGCCAGGAAGCGAAAGACTTCAAGGTGGTGGTAACGCTGCAGGAGATCCCGGAGAACCTGCGGCCGGGACTTTCGGCGACGGCGAAGCTGACCACGGCGACGCGCACCAACGCGCTGTCAATCCCGATCCAGGCACTGACCATCCGCCAGAAGGGCGACCTGGTGGAGAAGAAGGGCAAGGACGCCAGCAGCGTGCAGGCGGCGGAACCGAAATCGAAGGACGCCAAGGAAGAGATCCAGGGCGTGTTCGTGATCCGGCAGGGCAAGGCGCAATTCGTGCCGGTGACGACCGGGATCACCGGGGTGACCGACATCGAAGTGACGGACGGGTTGAAGGACGGCGACGAGATCATCACCGGCAGTTACAAAGTTCTTCGCACGCTACGCAACGGAGCCAGTGTGAAGGTGGACAACTCCGCACCCAAGAAGGACGAAGAAAAGTCCTAAGCGGGAGTAAGGGCAGGCATGAGCGAGGAGATCAACAGGATGGCAACGCAGGTCGAAAACCTATCCACGGTGCTGAAAGCACCACCCCCCGACTGCATCATCTGCACCGACGACCTATGGAAGACGTATGACATGGGATCGGAGCAGCAGGTGCATGCGCTGCGCGGGGTCAACCTCAAGATCGACCGCAACGAATACGTGGCGATCATGGGCCCGTCGGGTTCCGGCAAATCGACGCTGATGAACCTGATCGGCTGCCTCGATACCCCGACGCGCGGCAACTACTGGCTGAACGGCCACCTGGTGAGCGAACTCGACGACGACGAACTGGCCCGCATCCGCAACAAGGAGATCGGCTTCGTCTTCCAGACCTTCAACCTGCTGGCCCGCGCCAGCGCGCTGCACAACGTGGAGCTGCCGCTGATCTACGCCGGCATGCCGGCGGACGAGCGGATCGACCGTGCGAAGCAGGCGCTGATCTCGGTGGGCATGGAATCACGCATGCATCACAAGCCGAACGAGCTCTCCGGCGGCCAGCGGCAACGCGTGGCGATCGCGCGCGCCCTGGTCAACCATCCCTCGATCATCCTGGCCGACGAGCCGACGGGCAACCTCGACTCGAAGACCGGTAACGAGATCATGGCGCTGTTCGACGAGTTGCATGCCAACGGCAACAATGTCGTGCTGGTGACCCACGAGCACGATATCGCCGAGTATGCACACCGCGTGATCAGCATCCGCGACGGCTTGGTCGCCGGCGACGACAAGACGGCCCGGTCCAAGCGGTAAGGATTTAGAAGTTGAAATCGAACAGGGGCGCCGAAAGGCGCCCCTAAACTTTGCCCGGCCGAGCGCCGATCAGGAGGCGCCCGGCACCTTCTTGTGGCAATCGTGGCACTTCATGGGAGCCCACGAGTCGGCGTCGTGCTCCTTGAGCCAGGCCTGCAGGCGTTCGAGCTCGGCCTGGCGATCGCGGATCATCTGCTGCGCCAGGTCACGCATCTCGGGATCTTTCCCGTAGACGAGCTGGGCGCGGGCGATATCGATGGTGGCTTCGTGATGGGGCAGCATCATGCGCACGAATTCGACGTCGTTGCTGGAGTTCTCGGCATTGGACTTCTTGTGGCAATCGATGCAAACGCCCTTGGTGGCCCCCGGATTGTGAAATGCGCCCTGCAGATTGGTCTTCACCGGAGGCTGCGGATCGCGGGTGTGGCAGCTGCCACAGACTTGCTCCTGCCCGGTGCGCGGAAGCACCGTCCGCTGCGGATGATGACAGACCTCGCACTTGATGTCGCGATCGCCGACATGAGTCTTGTGCATGAAGCGCACGGCGCCGAAGGCGGAGGCCTTCCGCGGCGCCGGCAGGATGATGGTGTCAGTGAGTTTCTGGCTGCTCTTGATGTTCTTGTGGCAGCTGCTGCAGGCTTCCAGCGGGAAGGCGACCTTGCCGTGACAGGCGCCGCAATACTGGCCGCTCTTGATGTTGAACATCGAGTAGCGGATGACGCCCTTCTGGGTGGCGGGAAAGATCTCGGGATGACAGACTTCGCAGCCATTCCAGATGGTGTGCTTCTTGTGCGAGAAGACGATGTCGGAGACCCATGCGACCCGCGACTTGAGCGACAGGTCTTCCTGCTGCTTGAGTCGAGGCTTGCGCACGGAGAGGCCTTCGAGGAAATCGACGGGCTTGATGAGGCCGGTGGCTTCGGCTTCTTCCCAGTCCACGCCAAACACGGTCTTGGGGAAGCGGGCGGTGAAGGTGGCGTAATCGTACTTGCGGGAATCTTTCTGCGCGGAATGGCAGCGCGCACATTCCTTGCCGGGCGTGGCGTCAGAACAGGACGGGAAAATAGTCACGTCGCCGAGCTTCTTCTTGCCATCGTGACAGGCGCCGCAGTGGAATCCTTCGCGATTGGTGCGGGCCTGGATGCCGCTGGCACCGGCTTTCATGGCAAAACCGATGTCGACATGACAGAGACGGCAAGTGAACTTGGAGCGATGCAGCCAGTGATCGAAGACGACCGGCCCGAGACCCGCCTTCGACGAATAGGTATCGAGCTTGACCTTGCCGTAATCGGCGGGAGCGACGATCTGCGCGTGCCCGCCGGCGGCGCCCAATAACAAAACCAGGACGGCCAACCAGGTCAGGCGGCGGTCAGTTCTTGTCCTTGTTCCTGGCATCGGGATTTTTCGATTCGAGCACATAGGCATAGAGGCCCCGGCACTGCTGCAGTCGCCGCAAATACAGCTTGCGGCGCGTCTCGTCGAGCTTCTGGATCCTGGGTTCGAGGGCATCGCAGCGCTGGATCAGGACTTTGAGCTCCTCCACGGTCAAGGTCATCGCGTCCTGCGTCTTCGAGCAGATCTCGTCGAACTCCTGCTGCCACGCTTCGCGCTTCTCCGCCTCCTGCTGGTCCGCGGGCTGTCCCGGCATGGCGGCGACGGCCATCGGAGAAAACGCCGGGATCGGCGTCAGCGCGGCCAGGATCAAGCCGCAGGCGAAGCGCCGGAAGAAGCCTTGGTCAATCGGTTTCATGGTTGCACCGGCTCTGCCTGCGAGCGGTACTCGACGAGCGATGTGGCACGACCGTATTGCGGACTCATGGTTGCACCGGCTCTGCCTGCGAGCGGTACTCGACGAGCGATGTGGCACGACCGTATTGCGGACTCATGGTTGCACCGGCCTGGTGTGGCAGCGCTGGCAGTCCATCAGCGGAAAGGCCACCGTGTTGTGACAGGCGCCGCAGGAGTTCCCTTCAAAGATGGTGACCATCGAGTAGCGCGTCGAACCTTTCTTGACGCCGACAAAGATCTCGGGATGGCAGAGCTCGCAGCCGTTCCAGACCGTGTGTTTGCGGTGGGAGAAGATGATGTCGGGCATGCCCGCGACCTTGGCATTGAGCGAGAAATCGTTTTCGACGCGCATGTTCTTGCGCTTGATGGAGAGCCCGGGGACGAAGTCGGAAGGATGGATGAGGCCGAGCTCTTCGGCCTGCTGCCAGTCGATGCCATTGCCGAAACGTTCTTTCGGCATGGTCCGGGCGAACTGGGCGAAATCGTTCTCGGTGCGCACTTCCTTGCCCTGGGAATGGCAGCGCTCGCAGCGCGCCGAATCCGCTTCACTGTCCATCCTGGAACAGGCGGCGAAGACGGTGCGGCCATCGGCGATCATGCGGCCGTTGTGACAGGCGCCGCAGAAATATCCCTGGCGATTGTCGTCGGCCTTGATGCCGCTGGCACCGGGCTTCATGGCGAAGCCGACGTCGACGTGGCAGACGCGGCAGGTAAACCGCGAGCGATGGATCCAGTGTTCGAAGACGACGGGGGCGAGCGAAGCTTTCTGGGAATAGGTCTGGATGACGACGCGGCCGTATTCGTAGGGCAGCGGACGCCGCTTTTTGCCGCCCGTCTGGGCCGCCATGGGGAGGGCGAGGGAGGCCAGGAGAGCGACGGCGATCCCCATCCGGCGATGCATCGATCCACCTCCGCGCCTCTGAGAAATGGCTTCCGGCGCGAGTTTGCCCGGCCGGGCGATGGCCGCAGATTGGCGGAAGCGGGGCCGCGGCGGTAGGACCTGCGTCACGGAGGGCTGTGCCGAGGGCGGGCGGGTTCGTCACCGGCATGGGTGATGGCCGTCACCTTGCGGCGAGAGCGGGCTTGGGTATAATGGTTATGAACTTGAAATTCATTTTCATTTTCAATATGGGCCCGGCCCAACCTTTTACCCCGGAGACCTGCGATCATGCGCACTCTTGCTTCCCTGCTCACCCTCCTGCTGGCGCTTTCGGCCCTGGCCGGCGCCCAGGAAAAACCTTATTTCGTCACCTATGACCACACCATGGAGGAGACCGGCAACCTCGAGATCTCCTGGCAGAACACGATCGGGCTGCAGCAACAGGGCCTGCCCACCTTCTACGCCCCGTTTGGCGAATTCGAATATGGCTGGAGCGGCTGGTGGACCTCCGAGCTCTACGTGGAGGGCGCGACGCAGGCGCATGACAGCACGATCTTCACCGGCTGGCGGCTGGAGAACCGCTTCAAGCCCCTGAATGGCGAGCACCGCGTCAATCCCATCCTCTACCTGGAATATGAGCGCGTCAGCGAGGGCAGCCGCTCCAACGTCGAGGTGGTCGGGCACAGCCAACCGGATGCCACCTCGCTGCACGACCTGCACGGCGTCAAGTCCCACGAGCTCGAGGGCAAGCTGATCCTGTCGAGCAACGCACGGGGCTGGAATATCTCGGAGAACTTCATCCTGGAGAAGAACCTGACCGAGGACGAAGGCGTGGAGTTCGGATATGCGCTCGGGGTCTATCGTCCCTTGTCGATGATCGCCTCGGGCAGCAACTGCCGGCTGTGCCGGGAGAACTTCACGGCGGGCATGGAACTTTACGGCGGGCTGGGTTCGACGCAAGGATTCGGCTTCCGCGATACCGCGCACTACCTGGCTCCGGTGCTGGCGTGGCGCGTGGGCAAGGACTCGACGCTGAAGCTCTCGCCGGGCTTCGGACTGACCTCGAACAGCGCCCGTATGCTGCTGCGCGTGGCCTACACCTACGAAGTGGAAGGCTTTGGCGCGAAGGTGAAGAAGCTCTTCGGAGGGCGTCCGTGAAGATAGTTTCCACTTCCCTGTTCTTCTGCCTGATGGTCGCCGCGTTGGCCACGGGGATCGCGCAACAACCTGCGGGCCCGGATCCCGCGTGGGTGGCGCCGGCGAAAGAGGCGGCGCGCCGGAATCCGCTGGCCGGAAGGCCGGAGTTGGCGGCGGGCGGACAAAAGGTATTCAACCGCGGCTGCGCCGTCTGTCATGGCGACGAGGCACACCGGGCGGCGACCAAGGCACACGACCTCGGCAGCGCGGCGGTGCAGGCACAATCCGATGGAGCGCTGTTCTGGAAGATCACCAACGGCAATGCGCGGAAAGGGATGCCCTCGTGGAGCAGCACCCCCGAGCCACAGCGCTGGCAACTGGTGCTCTACATCCGCAGCCTGGGTAAGACGGCCGACGGCGGACGCTAGACGTCATTCGGAGTAACGTCCCTACGGGACTCTGCGAAAACGCGCGGAAGGTTCCCAGCACTCACGTGCTGGGCTAACGAATGTCGCCCCTGCGGGGCGGAGCGCCGAGACTAAACATCATGCTTCGTGGAATCCCATATCTGCAACCAGCAGATGTGGGGCACCGGGCGTTGGGCGATAGGCGTAAGAGCGAAGCACCTTACTCGTAGCGCAGGGCGTCGACGGGATCGAGGCGGGCGGCCTTGACCGCGGGGTACATCCCGAAAAACAGTCCCACGCTGGTGGCGACGAGCACGGAGATGACCACGGCCCAGAGCGGGACGTAGGTGGGAAGGCTGGGCACGAAGGCGTGGATGGTCTCGCTGATGAGGAAGCCGACGAGGACGCCGACGAGTCCTCCGGATGCGGCCAACACCATGGCCTCGGTGAGGAACTGCCATTCGATGTCGCGGCGGCGCGCTCCCATGGCTTTGCGGACGCCGATCTCGCGGGTGCGTTCGGTGACGCTGACGAGCATGATGTTCATGACCCCGACGCCACCGATGGTGAGTCCGACGGATGCGATGACCATGACGGCGAGGCCGACCATGCCGACGATCTTATGAAAATCTTCGATGATCGAATCGGAAGTGGAGAAACTGAAGTTGTCTTCACTGTTGTAGGGGACATGGCGACTCTGGCGCAGGGCGGCGCGACATTCGTCCACCGCGGTGCTGAGGTACCCGGGCTTGGCTTCCATGCGCACCCCGTGATGCTTCGCCAAAGGGTAGGCCTTGCGGAAGGTCCAATACGGGACGACCACGCGCTTATCGCTGTCGTCGGGACCGTTCATCCCGCCCTTGGGTTTTTCAAACACACCAATCACGAGGAACTCATGTCCCGCGACGCTGACCGTCTTATCGAGGGCACTGACGCCCGGATAGAGGCCCTTGGCGATGTCTTCGCCAACGACCGCGACGGAGACGCGATGTTCATTTTCCGGCTCGGTAAAGGGCCTGCCCTCGGCGATCACGGCGTTGGCATAGACCGAGAAGAAGTCGCTGGTGGTCCCGCGGAAATCGAGTCCATTGACCTCTTCGCCCTTGTAGCGTGCGTTGTTGAGCTGATCGTTGAAGAGCGAGACCGTGATGTGGGCGCAGGCAAAGCAGGATTCCTTCATGAGGAGGTAGTCGTCATAGGTGAGCGGCTTGCGTTCGCGCTCCTCCTTCGTGCGACGGCCGAAGTGGATCCCCTGGCTCTCATGATCAAAGAAGGCGGTGTTGGTCCCGTAGCTCTGGATCGATTCCTGGATATTGCGATCGACGCCCATCAGCAGCGCGACCACGGCGATCAGGGTGGTGACGGCGACGGTGATGCTGACCAGGGTAAGCGCGGAGCGGAGCTTGTTGTTACGCAGGGTATCGAGCGCCAGCCAGACATTTTCCTTGAGCTTGAGAGTGGTCGCGGTCTGGAGAACCTGCGCGCTCATGACTCGGCCCTCAGGGCCTCGACGGGATCGAGGCGCGCGGCTTTAAGAGCGGGCCACAGTCCGAAGAAAAGGCCGATGACGGTAGAGATGGAGACCGAGGTCACGACGGCGCTGAGCGGCATGCGCATCGGCATGGGAGTAAGGCCGCCGACGGCGTAAACCACGATGGCCGCCATGATCACGCCGACCAGGCCTCCGACGGCGGACATGACCGAGGCTTCGACGACGAACTGGGTGAGGATGTCGCGCCGGGTGGCGCCGACGGCCTTGCGAATGCCAATTTCGTGCGTGCGTTCCGTGACGGTGGCCAGCATGATGTTCATGATGACGATGCCGCCGATGACCATGAAGACCGAGACGATGCCGATGGAGGCGTTGGCCAGGCCGCCAAAGATGTCATTCCACAACGAGGTCACGGATTCACTGGAGATGATGCCAAAGGCGTCAGGATCGTTGTAGCGCTGCTGGCGGCGGGCTCGCATGAGGACGCGCGCCTGGTCCTTGGTCTGCTCCATGACGCCGGGCGAACTGGACTTCACCACCACCCACAGTCCCTGGTCGGTGGAGGGAGGCACGCCCCAGATCTTTCGCAGGGTGGTAAGCGGCACGTTGACGAAGGCGTCCTGGCTCTGTCCGAAGACGGAGCCGACCTTTTCATTGACGCCCACGACTTCAAAGGGCAGTCCCCCGATGTTGATGGATTTCCCGATGGGATCGACGGTCGGGAAGAATCGGTCGGCGATCTCGGAGCCGATGTAAGCGACCGCGGCATGACGCTCGTATTCGGACTCGGTAAAGAATCTTCCATGTCCGATCTTGGCGGTGGTGATGTCGATGATATTGGCGGTGGCTCCGCGGATGGGAACATCGTCGAAGCTCTGGTTGCCGCTGCGCACCATCTGCGAGCGCCAGTCTTCGGCGCCAACGGCTTCGGCCATGGTCAGGCGCTCGCGCAGGTACTCATAATCTTCGACCGTGAACTGGCGGTTGCGACGCAACGCCTGAACGTAGTCCTTGACGTTGGTGATGATGGGAAAGCGCGACACGTTGAAGACGTTAGGACCAAAATTGGCGAGACGCTCGGCGACGTAGCTGTTGAGTCCGTTGACGGCCGAGATGACCCCGATGAGGGCGGTGACTGCGATGATGACGCCGAGCAGCGTGAGGAAGGAGCGCAGGCGATGCGCCCACAAGGTATCCAGGGCGATGGCGATGGGCTCGCTGATGAACGACAGACGACGCATCCAAAGATCCTTGCGGTCGCCCGGCCTGCCCGCACGTTCGACATAAAACTATACGGAGCTAGGGCTCCGCAAAGTTCCACAAATCCGGAATTTAACCGGATTATACGCGCCGGGATGGCGGAAGTCGTGCTTTGGGAATGACCGTCTGGACAGGGTTTATCCGGCTTCGGGGCCCTTGAGAATCTTGCCAAATCTCACTAAGCTGGAGGAATCGAGGTTGATTCCTAAATGCATCGTCGTATCTTGTTGGCAATCTTACTGGCTGCCCCGCTGGCGATGGGACAGGCACCCAGCATCAAGCTGAAGACGCACAGCGTGCCGGAGCTGCAGGCCGGCCAGCGCGCGCTGGTCGGACAGTGGTGTCGAATGGATTTTGAAGGCTCGCGGCTGAGCGACAACGGTTGGAAGAAATTCGAGCCGCTGACCACGATCAAGCTCAATCCTGATTTCGCCGCGATCTACGTGGTCTCGCGCTACCAGATGGATCCGCCGCAGAAGGTCTCGATGGAGGCGACGGTGGATTACAACGTGATCGGCCGCTATGAGAGCGGAGTCGGCTACGTCCCTTCCGACGACATTCGGAGCGTGACCTTCAAGTTCGCGGAAAAGGAAGGCGAGCTGCAGATCGTGGATGTGGATCCCGCGCAGCCCAACGTCTCCAAGCCGGTCTTTATCGCATGGATCAAGGCCCAGCTGGCTGCGGCCAAGAGCGCCGCGGACAAGACCGCGCTGCAGCAGACCCTGAATCTCCTGGTTCCACCCCCTCCGAAACCGAAGACCGAGGAAGGAAGTTCCAGCTCGAAGCAGCCGCAGTAGGCTGTGAACGGCAGGCAATCAAAAGGCCTCCCTGCTGGGGAGGCCTTCTAGTTTCAGGAACGGAATCCGATTATTGGGTTGCGCCGACGATGGCGGCCGCAGCGGCCGGGCGCGAAGTCTGCATGGCGGTGGCGGCAGGCCGTTCGGCGAAGTAGTTGCCATCGTAGAGCGCACGATAGAACTTGCCGGCGAGTTCCGCAGCCTTGGGACCGAAGGTCGGGCGTCCGCCTTCGAGGAAGAACACGGTCACGATGCGTCCGTACTGGGTGTTGGCGTACGAGGCGAACCAGCCATAGCGCGTGCCATCCTTCGAGCAGGTACCGGTCTTACCGATCACGTCTTCCTGGAAGAAGCTGCTACGCAGGCTGCGCGCGGTTCCGTATTGCGTCGCGCCGAGCATTCCCACGCTGACCTCCGGGATCAGGGGAGCGATGTCGAGATAACGCTTCACCTTGGGCTGGAAGTTGGTCAACTCCTCGGCGCTGGCCGGATGCTGCAGGTAATAGAGCGTGCCGCCGTTGGCGATGGCCGAGACCAGTGCCCCGAGTTGCAGCGGCGTCATGCTGATGCTTTCGCCGAAGGAGCACATCTTGCCGACGCCACCGAGTTTCGCAGGCAGGACCTCGGTGGGAAATTCGCCGAGATGCTCGCCTTCGATGTTCCAGCCGGCAAGTTCGCCGAGCCCGAACTGGTGCGCGTAGTAACTGACTTTTTCGAATCCCAGGCGACGGCCGAGAGCCTCGAAATACAAGTTGTTCGAGTGGGCGAGCGCCTGGTTCATATCCATGCGCCATCCGCCGAGATTGATCTTGGTGTCCTTGGTGACGATGCCTTCGCTCAGCGAGGCCAGCGCGACGGCGATCTTGATGGTGGAGCACGGCTGCGCGCCTTCCGAGAGCGCAAGCTTCTGGTTCACCATGGCGAGCACGCGACCGCTGGCGGGATCGATGGCGACGACGGTTCCATTCATGTCGCCGAGCGCATCCACGGCCGCCTGGCGGACCAATGGATCTTCGCCGGTGGTGATGTCGCCCGAGGCCTGGTCCGACGCAAACGAACTCGCGGTGAATCGTTCGTAGTAGCGGTGACGGCGCACGCGACGGGCGCGACGCACACCCGTACGGCTGTGACCTGTGGCAACGAGCTTCTTCTTCGTTCCCGGCTTTTCGGTGATCTGAGTCTTGCTCTTGCTGACGCGACCGGAAGACACGGTTGCGCCAAAGCCGCTTACTACAAAAAGCAGCATCGAGAGGATTGCCAATAACGATTTGGAGAACGAGAAGCCCTGCATAAAAATTCTGATCCTACCTCTACTACTAACCCGCAAATCAGCCGGCCAACACTCTGGATGCGGAGGACAATTCTTCCGATGCGTCCCGAGGCACGCCTTGAGCCCTTTACCGGCTGGTTACCTATCGCGATATTAAGGGAGGTGCGGCTCCGAACACAAGCTCAATCAGTGCTCTGTACTCTTGTGCAAAACATCCCCATCTTCTGCCGATGCAGGTACTTAGAGGTCTACACCTTAGCTTTGCAATCGGAAGTAACCTAGGACATCGGCTAACTTAGCGTGTAACCCAATTGCAGCACTTGATTACTCAAGTATAAACGTAGTGGCGAGGTTGGTTCCAAGGGCTAGAAGCTGTGGAAATCACCTGTTTTGGGTCGATTTCCCTGTGGAAAGACCGCTTTTGACGGGTAACCAACTTGGTTCGGGCCGCCCGGGAGCATGAAACTGGCACGCCCGAAAGCGTGCCAATCGAGATCGAGAACTGAGACACCCGGCTATTCGGGACGCTTCTTCCTGAGAAACGCCGGGACGTCGAGGTCGTCCTGCTCGTACTCAGCTTTCACCGGCGGCGGCGGAGGCTGCACCTTGCGCGGCTCCTCGTGGTGCACCGGAGGGTGCGGCGATTCCGGCGCAGCATTCGTCTGGGGCTCAGACTCATCCGTGCGCGCCTCGTAGGGCCGGTCTTCGCGCGGATTGATGGTTGGCTCCGCCTTGGCAAAGTGGTGCGCCGTACGCGACTGCTGGATGGCAGCGGCGGCGGCCGAGGTATGTTCCTTGCCATCGCTCATGCGGCGCGAGAAGTCCGTGCGAAAGCCGGTGGCGATGACGGTGATCTTGACCTCGTCCTTCATCTTCTCGTCGAGAACGGCACCGAAGATGATGTTGGCGTCTTCGTGGGCTGCGCTCTGGATGATGGTGGACGCTTCATTGACTTCGGCGAGTTTGAGCGAGCTGGAACCGGTGACATTGATAAGGATGCCGCGCGCTCCATCGATGGCTCCCGCTTCGAGCAAGGGCGAAGCGATGGCGCGGGTGGCGGCTTCCATGGTGCGGCGCTCGCCGCGCCCGGTGGCGGTGCCCATCACGGCGTAGCCCATGCCGGCCATGATGGCCTTCACGTCGGCAAAGTCGCGGTTGATGATGCCGGGGATGGTGATGATGTCGGAGATTCCCTGCACGCCCTGGCGAAGGATGTCGTCGGCGACGCGGAAGGATTCGAAGAAGCCGGCATCCTGCGCCACCGCCAACAGTTTTTCGTTGGGGATGACGATGACGGTGTCGACCGAATCGGTGAGTTCGTTCAATCCGCGCTCGGCCTGGGTCATGCGCCGCTTGCCTTCAAAGGCGAAGGGCTTGGTGACGACGGCGACGGTCAACGCACCCATTTCGCTGGCCAGCGAAGCGATGATGGGAGCCGCGCCGGTGCCGGTTCCTCCGCCGAGCCCGGTGGTGACAAAGACCATGTCGGCGCCTTCGAGGGCTTCGATGATCTTGTCGGCATCTTCGAGGGCGGCCTTGCGGCCGATCTCGGGATTGGCGCCGGCCCCGAGTCCGTTGGTGAGCTTGACCCCAAGCTGCAGCTTGATGGGAGCCTTGGACATGTGCAGCGCCTGGAGATCGGTGTTGGCGGTGATGAATTCGACGCCTTCGACGCCGGCTTCGATCATGCGGTTGACGGCATTGTTGCCGCCGCCACCGACACCGATGACCTTGATCTTGGCGTTGTTGCGTGGGTCTTCGTTGAATTGGATGCGAATGTCTTTTTCCATAAACCCTGTGTTTAGCGCTTAGAGCTTAGTGCTTAGTCAATTCGTTAGAAGCGCAGGCGGCTTCCGTGTTCAAACGCTTGCCAATCGCGGAATAAAGCCCGTTGATCAGCTTGTAGACTTCCGTAGATTCTTCGAAGATCGAATCCAGTGACTGCTTCGAAAGATAGCCTAATTCGTTGGCCAATAAAAGCTGAGTTTGCATCTCTGCAACCGATCCTCGGGCCATACTCAGGAAGCGAAGAAATTCTTTGGAAGAATGCCGGGCATGTCCTTCTGCGATATTGCTTGGAACCGAAACCGCGGCGCGCTGAAGCTGCTGCGTTAGCCCAAACAACTGCTGCCGCGGAAACGCCTCGCAAACAGCATAGACATCTTTCGCAAGAACCATCGCCTTCTGCCAAGCGATCAAATCTTGAAAGTTCTGCGCCATGCAGTTGCCTTTCCTAGCTGTTGCTGTTGCCTTCCCTAAGCCCTAAGCACTAAGCTCTAAAACCCAAAACTGCTCTTTGCAAACATCGCCCGCAATTTTGCCGTGATGCTGGTATCTTCCTTGCCTTTCAAGACCCGTGAGCGGTGGGCATAGAAGATCAGACCGAGAGCGACGCTGAATTCGGGTTCGGCCAGGAAGGCCGGAAGCTTGGCCATGCCCAGCGGCATTCCCATGCGGGTGGGGCGACGCAGCGTCTCCTCGATGGTCTCCAGCATCCCCTGCAGGCGGGCGCCGCCGCCGGTGACGATCACGCCGCCGGGAATGGTCTTGGGATTCATAGCCTCGTAAAGTCCCGCCTGGCGCAGGTTATCGCGCAGCATCTCGGCCAATTCGCGGGCGCGGCACTCCAGGTACTCTGCGAGTTCGCGCTGGCGGGCGAGCCGCGGCGGACGATCGCCGACCGAAGGAACCTCGATCTCGTTGCCATCCGGCACGGCGGTGAAGATGCAGTGCCCGAACTGGCGCTTGATGTTTTCGGCTTCGCCGAGCGGGGTGCGCAAACCGACGGCGACGTCGCTGGTGAAATGATCGCCGCCGATGGGGATGACGGCCGAGTGGGTGACCACGCCTTCCTGCACGACGATGAGGTCGGTGGATCCGGCGCCGATGTCGACGACGACGGCGCCGAGTTCGCGCTCGTCGGTACGCAACACGGCGTCCGAGGCGGCCAGCGCTTCGTAGACCGTGTCCGTCACTTCCATGCCGGCGCGGTTGAGCACGGTGACGATGTTCTGGGTGGCGCTGTTGGATGCGGTGATGACGTGTACGCGGACTTCGAGCTGGCGTCCCATCATGCCGAAGGGATCACGGATGCCGGTCTGTTCGTCGAGGATGAATTCCTGGGGAAGCAGGTGCAGGACCTGGCGATCTTCGGGCAGCGGGATGCTGCGCGCTTTTTCGACGGCGAGCCGCATGTCTTCGCGGGAGATCTCGCGGGCTCGGACGCCGAGCGAGATCCCGCCCTGGCTGTTCAAGGCGCGCAGGTGCGGGCCGGAGATGCCGACGGCAGCCGATTCCAAGGGAAGTTCGGCGATGTGCTCGGCCTCTTCCACGGCCTTTTGCACGGAGGCGACGGCCTTCTCGAGATCGACGATCACGCCCTTGCGCGAACCGCGAGACTCGACGATGCCGTGCGCGCGGTAGCGCAGCCCCTGCTCAGTGATCTCCGCCGCCAGGCAAACCGTCTTGGCGCTGCCCACGTCGATCACGGTGATGATGTTTTCGTTCCGCTTACTCATTGAGCCTTGATCGATTTCCTAACGCTTATGTCGTGCTGAAGGTTTGTGCTTGGCCGACGGCGGCGGCGTGGTCTCTTCGACGGGAGCCGCCGGCGCAGAGGCTGCCGGCGAAGCCGCGGCCGGCACGGGGGCCGGCTGGGCTCCATGCATGTCGGGATTCAGGATGACCTGCCGCTCGTAACGCAGATCCACCGAATTCA
>Ga0315268_10002189_pt1 | contig 22294 bp, 18 predicted proteins | sample C1_top_MG_FD_204535 | JGI IMG/M metagenome (GOLD analysis project Ga0315268, IMG submission 204535) | Sediment microbial communities from Yellowstone Lake, YNP, Wyoming, USA - C1_top | ecosystem: Environmental > Aquatic > Freshwater > Lake > Sediment | place: USA: Wyoming | collected 2017-08-01 | reverse complement strand
CAGGTGGACGCGGTCGTCGTCGACCTGCGCCGAGACGGCGGCGGCTCCCTGGCCGAGGCCGTGACCCTGACGGGGCTCTTCATCAAGGACGGCCCCGTCGTGCAGGTCAAGGACGCCCGCGGCACCATCCGCGTCCTGCGCGACACCGACGAGGGCCAGGAGTACGACGGGCCCATGATCGTGCTGACCTCGCGCGCGTCGGCGTCCGCGGCGGAGATCTTCGCGGCCGCCATGCAGGACTACGGCCGCGCGCTGGTCATCGGCGACAAGAGCACGTTCGGCAAGGGCACCGTCCAGTCCGTGCTGGAGCTCAACCAATACCTCCCCCCGGCCTATCGCGCGTACAAGCCGGGCGCGCTGAAGCTCACCGTGCAGAAGTTCTACCGCGTGTCCGGCGGCTCCACGCAGAACCGCGGCGTGATCCCCGACATCCACCTGCCGTCGGCGGGCGACCTCTCCGACATGACCGAGGCGGCGCAGAAGGACGCGCTGCCCTACGACGAGATCGAGCCGGCCCCCTACAGCCGCTCGGGCTACGTGGACGGCAAGGCCGCGGCGCTGGAAAAAGCCTCCGCCGAGCGCGTCGCGGCCTCGAAGGAATTCCAGTGGATCCACGAGGACCTGGCCCGCTGGGAGAAGCAGAAGAAGGACAAGGCCGTCTCGCTCAACGAGGCCAAGCGCCTGGCCGAACGCAAGGCCGACGAGGACCGCGGCGAAGCCCGCAAGAAGGAGCGCCTCGCCCTGAAGCAGAAGCCCCTCGCGTTCGAGGAGATCACGCTCGCCATGCTCGACGGCAAGGCTCCCGCGGTCGCCCCCTCCACGGGCACCGCCGTTTCGCCGTTCGACGACGACGAGGGCTTCGAGCGCGCCCCCGACGCCCCCGACGCGGTTCTCGAGGAGACGCTGCGCATCGCCAAGGACATGGTCGCCGCGTCGGTCGCCGCGCCGGGCGCCACCGCGTCCCGCGACAACGGCCGCAGTGTTGCACAATAAATGGAGAGGCGCGTAAGGCCCCCCGCGCGCGGCGGGGAGAGGAGCTCTTCATGAACCCCGATCGCTGGACGCTGAAGACGCAGCAGGCGTTTTCGGACGCGCAGGCGCTGGCCCAGCGCCGCGGCCATCAAGAGCTGGGCGAGGAGCATCTGCTCGCCGCGCTGCTGTCCCAGGAGGGCGGCATCGCCGGCGAGCTCCTCAAGAAGGCCGGCGCCGATCCCAAGGCCGTCGCCGCCGAGGTCGAGCGCGCGCTGGCCAAGAAGCCCCAGGTCTCCGGAGGACGCCAGCACGCGTCGCCGGACCTGGAAAAAGCGATCGCGAAGGCCGAGGACCGCATGACGGCCATGAAGGACGAGTTCGTCTCGGTCGAGCACGTCCTGCTGGGCCTCCTCGACAACGGCGGCGGCGCGGCCAAGATCCTGGCGCGCGTCGGGCTGACCCCGGACAAGATCTTGGCCGCGCTGACGCAGGTGCGCGGCAGCCAGCGCGTGACGTCGCAGGAACCCGAGGCCACGTACCAGGCGCTGGAGAAATACGGCCGCGACCTCACCGCCGCCGCGCGGCGCGGCAAGCTCGACCCGGTCATCGGCCGCGACGCGGAGATCCGGCGCGTGATCCAGGTGCTCTCGCGCCGCACCAAGAACAATCCCGTCCTGATCGGCGAGCCCGGCGTGGGCAAGACCGCCATCGTCGAGGGCCTGGCCCAGCGCATCGTCGCCGGCGACGTGCCCGAGGGCGTCAAGGACAAGGCGGTCATCGCGCTCGACCTGGGCGCGCTGGTGGCCGGCGCCAAGTTCCGCGGCGAGTTCGAGGAGCGCCTCAAGGCGGTGCTCAAGGAGATCGTCGCGCAGGAAGGCCGCGTGATCCTGTTCATCGACGAGCTGCACACCTTGGTCGGCGCGGGCGCGGCCGAGGGCGCCATGGACGCGGCCAACCTGCTCAAGCCGATGCTCGCGCGCGGAGAGCTGCGCTGCGTCGGCGCGACCACGCTCGACGAGTACAAGAAAGGCATCGAGAAAGACGCCGCGCTCGAGCGCCGGTTCCAGCCGGTCCTGGTCGGCGAACCGTCCATCGAGGACACGGTCGCGATCCTGCGCGGCCTCAAGGAGCGCTACGAGGTCCATCACGGCGTGCGCATCCGCGACGCGGCCCTGGTCGCCGCGGCGACCTTGTCGGTGCGCTACATCCCCGACCGCCAGCTGCCCGACAAGGCCATCGACCTGATCGACGAGGCCGCCAGCCGCCTGCGCATGGAGATCGACTCGCTGCCGCAGGAGCTCGACGAGTCGGAGCGCCGCATCCGCCAGCTCGAGATCGAGGCGACCGCGCTGCGCAAGGAGAACGATCCCGGCAGCGTCGCCCGGCTGAAGGCCCTCGAAAAGGAGCTCAAGGAGCTGAAGGCCAAGTCCGAGACTCTGCGCGCGCATTGGGTCCAGGAGAAGGCCCTCATCCAGGAGCTGCGCCAGGCCAAGGCCGGCGCCGAGGAGCTTCACGCCGAGGAGAAGAAAGCCGAGCGCGTCGGCGACCTGGCCAAGGCCGCGGAAATCCGCTTCGGCCGCGTCCCCGAGATCGCCAAGAAGCAGGACAAGCTCCAGAAGGAGCTGGCGGCGCTGCAGAAGGACAAGGCGCTTCTCAAGGAAGAGGTCGGCGAGGAGGACGTGGCCGGCGTGGTCAGCCGCTGGACCGGCGTGCCGGTCGAGCGCCTGCTCGAGGCGCAGTCCGCGAAGCTGCTGCGCATGGAGGACAAGCTCCACGAGCGCGTCGTCGGCCAGGACGCCGCGGTGAAGGCCGTGGCCGAGGCCGTGCGCCGCGCGCGCTCGGGCCTGTCCGATCCGAACCGCCCGGTCGGCGTGTTCCTGCTGATGGGGCCGACCGGCGTGGGTAAGACGGAGCTCGCCCGCGCGCTGGCCGAGTTCCTGTTCGACTCGGACAAGGCCATGATCCGCCTGGACATGAGCGAGTACATGGAGAAGCACGCGGTGGCGCGCCTGATCGGGGCGCCTCCGGGCTACGTCGGCTACGAGGAAGGCGGCCAGCTGACCGAGGCCGTGCGCCGCCGCCCGTATTCCGTCGTCCTGCTCGACGAGATCGAGAAGGCGCACCCGGACGTGTTCAACGCGCTCCTGCAGGTGATGGACGACGGCCGCCTGACCGACGGCCAGGGCCGCACGGTCAGCTTCACGAACTGCATCCTGCTGATGACCTCGAACATCTCGCCGGAGGACCTGAAGACCCGCTTCCGCCCCGAGTTCCTGAACCGCATCGACGAAATCCTGGAGTTCAAGTCCCTGGAGAAGGCCCAGCTGCGCAAGATCGTCGACGTCCAGCTGGACTCGGTGCGCAAGCGCCTGTCCGAACGGCGCATCACGCTGGAGGTCACCGACGCGGCCAAGGACCTGCTGGCGCGCGACGGCTACGACCCGGCCTACGGCGCGCGGCCGCTGAAGCGCGCGATCTCCCGGCTGGTCGTGGACCCGCTGGCGCGGCTGCTGCTGACCGGCGAGGCGAAGGACGGCGACGCGGTGACGGCCGACGCGGGCAAGGACGGCCTGACCTTCCGCGCCGTCTCCGCCCGCAAGAAAAAGGAGGACGCCCCCGCCTGACGCGCCCGCCCGCGCGACGCGCGCCGACCGGCGCCTCCGCCCTGCTGGCGGGGGCGCTGCTCTTGTGCGCCCGCGCCGCGCCCGCCGCTCCCGTGCGCCTGGCGCTGATCGAGGACAGCCCGACGGCCATCACCACCGCGCTCGATTTCGCGCTGGAGCGCGTCCTGCGCGAAGCCGGCGACGGCGCCGTGCTCGAAGGCGTCGACATGATCCCCTGCTCGTTCTCCGGCCCCGACCACACCTGCCGCCTCCCCTCCGGCTTCGGCGCTCCCGCCACCGAGGCGGATTCGACCGCCGTCGCGCTCGAATCCGAGACCGGGATCGCCTTCGTCTATCCGCCCAACCCCGACCTGGTCGCGGCGCTGGTGAAAGCCGCGGCCGATCCCTCGACCTACCAGAGGCCGGACTCGATCCCGCTGCAGGAACACCCGGCCGACGCGTACGCGCACGTCGACGCGGCGGGCGAGACGATCCTGACCCTCAGCGCCGCGTTCGACCGCCCGGCCACGCGCCGCCTGCGCGCCGGCCTGGCCGCGTACTACCGCGTGCGCTGGAAGGGCCGCGACACGGCGGTCGTCCTCCCTGGCCGTGCCTACGGCGGCCAAGGGCGCTTGGCGGCGGCGGCCGCCGCCGCGGACACGCCGTTCCTGGGCGTGGGGCGCGGCGGCACGTTCGGCTCCACCTTCTCGGACGTCCAGGGCCTCGCGCTCGTCGCGGCCCTGGAGAAGGCGGGGCTGCGCTGGTCCGCCGTCGGCGCTTCGGAGATCGAGCACTGGCCGGAACTGCAGGACTACCGTCGCGACCATCCCGACGGGATTCAATATCTCTCCACCAATCTCGTCTACTCGACTCAAACCAGCCGCACGCTCCTGCCCGCCTACGCCGTGATCAACGCGTCGGGCACGCGCGTGGCCGTCGTCGCTCTCACGCCCGACTCCGCGGCCGGTCTCCTGCCTCACGCCGGCCTGCTCCGCGCCCAGATCGCCGACCCGGTGCTCGCCGTCGAGAGCCTGATCACGCGGCTGCACTCCGAGGCCGACATCGTCGTCGCCCTATCGGCCCTGTCGCCCGCCGAGACCTCGCGGCTGGCCGCGTCCGCCCGCGGCCTCGACGTGATCCTGGCGGACGGCCCCGCGTCCTTCGCCGCCAGCCCGCCCCCGACGATGACGTTCGTCCAGAACGATCGCCCGATCTTCGCCCATCCCCTGCCGCCGCTGCGGGCCTACCGGCCCGCGTTCAACGTCTACGAGATCGACCGGCGCCTCGACGGGAACCAAGCCAACTGGACGGTGACGAGCTCCGCCGTCCTGCTCGACGAGTCGTTGAACCCGCTCGAGGGCTTCCCCGAGCTCGACCTGAACAGCTACGTCACCGACCGTTCCACGGAACCGGCCGTCATTCCCGCCGCGCGCGACCTTTTTTCCTCGAGCGAACGCCCGCTGCCCTACTACCGCGCCCGCGACTTCTGGACGCTCGCGGCCGGCCTGCTCGCCGAGCGCGCCCGCGCCGAGGCCGGCCTGCTGCCGACCTCCCCCCTGACCGCGGACGCGATCGGCGGCGTCCGCGAGAAGCTCGTCCGCGAGTGGCTCGGCCCGGCCGAGGCCGCGGTCGTGGTCAGCGTGCCGGGCGCGCGCCTGAAGACCTTGGCCGAGGAGGCCGCGGAGCAACGGCGCCGCGAGGAGTCGAACCTGCCCGTCGACGCGAAGCTGCGCTTCACCGTCTCCGGCTTCGACCCGCTGGGCCTCCTGCGCGGCGCGCCGCTCGACAAGAGCGGGACCTACCGCGTGGCGACCTCCCGCGGCGCGGCCGACGCGCTGGGCCTGCCCCCGCCGTACGAGCTTATCCCCGGAACGGCGACGGTCGCGGCCGCGGTCCTCGACGAGCTGCGCGCCCAGAGCCCCTCGGCCGACCGAACCGAGTGGCGCGCCTGGATCGAAGGCCGGCCGATCAGCGAGCCGGGGCTGTGGCGAGTGAACTTCCGCGACGTCGGCTTGAACCTGCGGCAGACGAAGGTGCGGAGCAGCGACGCGTTCGCCGCGGTGCCGAACTCGCGCGTGCAGGGCTTCGACGAGCTGCTGATCGGCGGCGCGTTCAAGACCGACGTCGAGTACCTGCACCGCGAGTTCAAGTGGACGAACACGCTCGAGATGGAGTACGCGAAGGACCGCATCAGCCCGCGCGACGCGCCGGCGACGACCAACATGACGGCCAACCGGATCATGTTCCTGACCTTGGGCACCAAGCGTCTCGGCGGCATTCCGTACGGCTGGCTGGCGCACTCGTGGGGCCCCTCGGTCGGCCTGCAGTATGACGGCGAATTCCAAGCCACTCCCGGCCTGCGCCGCAAGCAGGTGTACAGCGTCTTCCCCGGCTTCGAGTTCTTCGACGGCTCCTTCGTCAAAACGCTGACGGCCTCGGGCATTCTGAAGCGCGACCTGTCGCGCGATCCGCCGAACACGCAGACCGGTCTGCGCCTGCGCACCCTCGTCTCGACCCCGGTCGGGCCGGGCGGCGCGAAGCTCGACGCCGAGCTGTGGAACAACTACTTCTTCCTGACGAACAAGGACAACGAGAGCGACCTCCGCGTCGAAGGCGACGCCAACGCCAAGCTCAGCATACCGATCCGCCGGCACCTGTCGGTCGCGCCGTTCGTGGACTTCTATTGGTTCGGCCTGAAGACGCGGCCCGTGTACGGCTACAGTCTGATGACGGGAATCTCGATCGGCTTCTCCCGGCTGTGGAAGCCGCAGTACGAGGATTTCTAGCGCCCGGCGAGGTCCGCCTCGAGAAGGATCTCGTAGGCGTGGCCGAACGGCGCCGGACGGCTGGCGTACAGGCTGATCCTCGAGACGGGCCGGCGCAGGGACCAGCGCGGCTCGGCGCGCAGGGCCGCGACGAATTCCGCGGGGGTCGTCTCGCGCCGGCGCCGGCCCATGGTCAGGTGCGGCGAGAACGGGCGCGGCTCGTCGCGGCCCAGCAGGTCCGCGAGCTTGAGCATGGGCTCGAAGCCCTCGTCGAGACCGATCCACACCACGCGCGGATCGTCCAGGGACTCGAAGGCGTCCACGCCGCCGTAGACCAGCTCGAACGGCGCGCTGGCGGCCGCCGCGGCGCGCATGCGCTCCTGGACCTCGGGAAGCTTCGCCTCCGGCGTCTCGCCCAGGAAGCGCAAGGTCACGTGCATGTCGCGCGGGTCCACCCAGCGGTAGTCGGCGCCCGCGCGGCGCAGGCGCGCCAGGGCTTGCGCGGCGGCGGCTTTGACGTCCTCGTCGGCGGCGACGGCGTAGAACAGTCTCATTGGACCCCGGGGTTCCAAAAGATAGACAATCGCCCCATGAGCGTCAAGGAGCTCGCGTGAAGGCCGTCGTGACGCGCGTCGAGCGCGCGGCCGTGACCTTGCGCGACGGCGCGGCGGCCGGCCAGCGCCGCGAGACCGGACGCGGCCTGCTCGTGCTGCTCGGCGTCGGCGCGGCCGACGGCGAGGACGCCGCGCGCAAGCTCGCCGACAAGATCCTCGCGCTGAGGATATTCTCGAACGCCGAGGGGAAGTTCGACCGCTCCGTGACGGACGAGCGCGGCGAGGTCCTGCTGATCTCGCAGTTCACCTTGTACGGCTCGCTCAAGGGCGGCCGGCGTCCGGATTTCACCGCCGCGGCGCGCCCCGAGACGGCGAAGCCTCTGTACGAACGCGTCGCCGCCCTGCTCGCCGCGGGCGGCCTGACGGTCAAGACCGGGGAGTTCGGCGCGTCCATGGCGGTCGAATCCGTCAACGACGGCCCCGTCACGCTCTGGGTCGACACGGACCTATACTGATCTTCCCGCCAAAAGGCCAAAAGGCCTATTGAGCGACATCAATTACAAGGCTTGACCGCTCTCATCGGGGCGCCCGGCTCTCTCCCGCTATACTTAAGGAGTCGAAAGAGACCCCATGAAACGCTCAACTTTGATCCTCGCTTCCGTTCTCCCCCTTCTCTGCGCCGCGATGTCCGCCGCCCAGATCATGCCGCTGCGCCTGACCGCCCCGATCAACCCGATCGCCGGCCTGCCCAAGCTTCTCCCCAGCCCCATGACCGGCCCTCTGGCCGGGATGGGCATCTCGCTGCCGACCCTCGTGCCGGCTCTGGCCCCGGCCGCCTCGCTGTCGGCCGCCGCCGCGCCGGCGCCCGTCCTTCCCGTTTCCCTGCCGTCGCGCCGCGCCCCGATGGCGGTTCCGGCCTTGCCCTCCCGCGAGAACGTGATCAACCCCCTGCGCCGCATCATGCCGGGCGTCACCGTCCGTTTCGCCGGTCCGGCCAAGGGCGAGAAGGCCGCGCCCGACGCCAAGGACGACCTGGACCAGCTGTTCGACGGCGACGGCCAGCCCGCGAAGCCCGGCGTCAACCGCGGGCCGATCGGCAACGAGCGCCGCATCAGCCTGCCGGAAGACGACCTGATGCGCGAGCTCGGCTTCTAAGACTTCGTCTCGACCGAAAACGAAAAGGGCCCCGGGAAACCCCGGGGCCCTTCGCTTTTGCGGCGGACGCCGCGGCTACCAGGAATACTTGACGGTGTAGGTGACGACGGCCTCGCCGTCCTTCTTGACCGGGACCGAGAACTCGATGGTCTGCGCGTCCTTCTTCTCGTACTTCGCCGACGACTCCACGATCTTCCAGCCCGTCCAGCGGTACAGGTGCTCGACCACGGTCACCGTCGCGTCGGCGTCCTTGTGGTTGCGCAGCTTGATCTCGAAGGTCTCCTCGAAGCGGTGCTTCTTCTCGTCGGACGAGAAATCGACGCGCCTGCGCTCGCCCACCACGTCGAAGGCCTCGCCCATCTTGATGCGGACCTTCTCGTCCTTGGGCGTGTGATCGATCGAATCCTCGCCCGCGAATTGAAGCGAGCCCTCGTCGTCCTTCTTGTACACGCGCACCCGCCCCTTCGGCAGGGGGATGCCCAGGCCCTCGGATTTTTTGTTCTGGAACTCCAGAAACACCGAGACTTTCTTTCCCGACTGGAGGCCGTAGTTGGGATCCCAGTAGCCCGAGTCGCCGAAGTAATTCCAGGAAATCCCCTGCGCCCCGTCGTACACGTACAATTTCCTGATCGGCACGCCCGACGCCGACGCCATCTCCACCTGCTTCGAGGAGTTCTCGGCCAAGGTCGTCGGCCGCGTCAAGGTGTACATGTGGTATTCGAAGAACGTCTTCTCCGTCATGTTCTCCTCGCGCGGAGCCGCCATCGCCTTGGCGTACATGCGGCCGCCGAAAGACGACATCGGAACCGGAGCGCGGTGCACGTCGCCCGCCACCAGCTTGAGCTTGGCGTCCTTGTACGTCGCGCCCGAGTTGTTGGTCACCGTCGTCCACGCCGTCATGTCGCCTTTCGCGTCGTCCTTGTCCACCACCAGCACGTAGTCCGCGCTCCACGACATGCCGGAGGTCATGTACGAGATCTCGCCTTGATGCTCGCCGCCCTTCGTCGCGCTCAGCTTCCAAACGAGCGTCGGCTTGGTGAGCAGGCCCTCGGGCAGCTCCGGCAGGACCGGCGAGCCCGCCGGGTTGATCAGAATCTTTCCTCCGGACTGGAGCACCCGCCCGCCCGCGTTCGAGAGCAGGATGCCCTTGATCGTCTCCTTCTTGTCGCCGTCGCGCCCGGAGACCCGCTCCAGCTCGATCTCCTTGCCTAAATAGCGGTTGAGAATGGTGTCGGGGCTGGCCAGGTCGTAGCGGAAGTCCTGCTCCAGGACCGTGACCGCGTCGGGCGCGGTCAGGGACTTGAAGTGCACGCTGGTCGGGTCGATCTGGGCGGCCACGTCCTCGACCTTCAGCTCGCTCACGCCGGTTTTCAAGGAAAAGGGCCGGACTTCCTTGATCAGGCCCAGGTTCGAGTTGTAGACGGTCACTTCGGTCGCGGACGCGGCGGTCGCCAGCGCCAGGACGCTCGTCAGCAGGATGTTTTTCATGGGTGTTCCTCCAGCGGGTGGGACGCCGCCATCATAGGATAGTTCCCGGGGCTTGAATTCGGACAATTGTTCGATTATACTCAAGTCATGTTCGTCGCCGCCGAAGACTACGCGGACCGGGGCCTGGACCTCAACGCGCGCCTCGTGCGCCGTCCGGCCGCGACCTTCTTCATGAAGGCCGCCGGCTCCTCCCCGGAGGCCGGCGTGAACGACGGCGACCTCCTGGTCGTCGACCGCGGCGAAACCCCGGCCCCGGGGCGCGTCGTCGTCGCGGTCGCCGCCGGGGAGCTCGCGGTGCGGCGCCTGCCGGCGGGCTGGCGCGAGGACGACGGCCTGGACGTGTGGGGCGTCGTCGCCTGGATCGTGCGCGCGCCGTGAACGCGTTCGCGCTGGTCGACTGCAACAACTTCTTCGTCTCCTGCGAGCGCGTGTTCCGCCCGGAGTTGGAGCGCCGCCCCGTGATCGTCCTGTCGAACAACGACGGCTGCGTGATCTCGCGCTCCGAGGAAGCCAAGGCGCTCGGCATCGGCATGGCCGCGCCGTTCTTCGAGGTGCGCGCGCTCGCCGCCGAGCATCGCGTCGCCGCGATCTCCGCCAATCACGAGCTGTACGTGGACTTCTCGCGCCGCATCGCCGAGATCCTGCGGCGGCACGCCCCCGTCGTCGAGGAGTACTCGATCGACGAGTCGTTCCTGACCTTGCCCCGGGACGGCGACCTCCTGAAGCGCGCCTGGGCGATCCGCGTCGAGATCGGGCGCTGGACCGGCATCCCGGTCTCCATCGGTCTGGCGCCGACGAAGGCTCTGGCCAAGCTCGCCTCGGACAAGGCGAAGAAGGCCGGCGGCGTGCTGTCTCTGCTCGATCCGTCCGTCCGCGCCCGCATGCTCGCCCAAACGCCCGTCGAGCACGTCTGGGGCGTCGCGAAACGCTCCGCCCTTCGTTTGGCCGAGCACGGCGTGCGCAGCGCCGCGGATTTCGCGGACCTGGCAGATCCCGTGATTCAAAAGACCCTTGGGATCGGCGGCGTGCGCCTCGCGCACGAACTGCGCGGGACCTCGTGCCTGACCTTGGCCGCCGCCGCGCCGGAGCGCCAGTCGGTGACGGTCTCGCGCTCGTTCGGCCGGCCGGTCGGGAGCCTGGCCGCGCTCGAGGCCGCGGTCGCGTCCTTCGCGGCCAACGCCGCCGAGCGCGCTCGCCGCCACGGCCTCAAGGCCGGCGCGCTCAGCGTCTTCACCGGCTGGCGCGAGGACGGCCGCCCCACGGGAGACTCCTCCGGCCTGCGCCTGACGCCGACCAACGACACCTCCGCCCTCATGCGCGCGGCGAAGGAGCTCGCCGGCAGGCTGTTCGTGGAGGGACGCTCTTTTCGGAAGGCCGGCGTGGTGCTGGGCGCGCTGGAGACCGAGGACTCGGGTCAGGTCGAATTCTTCGACGACGGCCGCGCCGAACGCTCCCGGCGCCTGCTGAAGGTCCTGGACCGGGTCAACGCGTCGCTGGGGCCGGGGACCTTGAGCTACGGCGGCGCCCTGGGGGCGCGGGCCTCGGCGTCGAAAAGCGAGAGGCGCTCGCCGCGCTGGACCACGGTCTGGGAAGAGATCCCGACCGCGCGGGCTTAAAGGCGGGGGATCGTGTAGCGGGCGAACTGAGGCACGTCTTCGCAGCGGCGCGTCAAGCGGCAGGCGATCAGGCACAGCGCGCAGCCCACGGCGGCGAAAATCGCGACGAAAAGCGCTCCCTCGGCGGTTCCGCTCGCGGCGAAGATTCCGTGATCCACTCCGACGGCGGCGATCATGATGTTCATGACGTCAGTTTAGCCGCGCGCCGTTACGGACGTATTACGGCGGCCGTCGACGAGAAATGACGAAGGTTATCGCCGGCCGGGCTTGCGGCGCCAGGGCGAGGTGCGGACCTGGCCGGGCATCTCGTCCTTGACGGCCTCGAAATCCAAGCGCCCGGCCGAAGGGTCCACCGCCGTCAGGCGGACCTTGATCCTCGCGCCCAGCGGCGCGTTGCCGCCGCGCAGAAGCCCCACCGCGCCCGACTCCGGGAGGGCCACGAACAGCCCCGCGGCGGTCGCGTTGACCACGACGCCCAGGAATTCCTGACCGACGCTGCGGCCGAGCAGCTGCGCGCGCGCCAGGTCCACCGCCTTGCGCTCCGCCTCGGACGCGCCGCGCTCGCGCTCGGAGCAGTGCGTCGCCAAGGACTGCACGTCGATGCCGTCGCAGTAGTCCCGCGGCTTGCCGTGGAACATCGCCTTGAGCGCCCGATGGACGAACAGGTCCGGGTAGCGGCGGATGGGCGAGGTGAAGTGGCAGTAGTCCTTCGAGGCCAGGCCGAAGTGGCCGCCCGGCTCGGGCGAGTACAGCGCCAGCTTCAGGCTGCGGATGACCTGGATGTTCGCGGTCTCCTCGAACGGGTGGCCGATCGCGGCCTTCAGCAGGCCCTGGAGCCCGCGCACCGGGTTGGCGACCAAGGAGGTCGTCGAGCGGATGCCCAGCCGGCCCAGCTCCTGCTGGAGCATCTCCAGGCGGTCCGGATCGGGGACGTCGTGCAGGCGGCGCAGGAAGGGCACGCGCGCCTTCGATAAGGTGCGCGCGACCGCCTCGTTGGCCGCGACCATGAACTCCTCGATCAGGCGGTGGCTGTCCAGGCGCGGGCGCTTGACCACCTCGACGGGCGTCCCGGAGTCGTCGCACTTCACGTAGTACTCGGTGGTCATGAAGTCCAGCGCGCCGCGGCGCATGCGCTCGGCCGTCAGCGCCTTGGCCATCGGTCCCATGAGCTTGACCGCGGCCAGGACCTCGGGCTTCACACGCTCGACCGGCTTGCCGTCGAGCAGGTCCTGGATCTCCTCGTAGGTGAACCGGCGCCAGGAGCGGATCACGGTCTCCTCGACCTTGACCCCATGGACGGCGCCGTGCGCGTCCAGGTCCATCCAGCAGGTCAACGTCAGGCGCGGCACGTCGGGGCGCAGCGAGCAGAGGTGGTCGGACAGGTTCGGCGGCAGCATCGGGATCACGCGGCCGGGCAGGTACACGCTGGTCGCGCGGCGCACGGCCTCCTTGTCCAGCGGCGAATCGCGCTTCACGTAATGCGAGACGTCGGCGATGTGCACGCCCAGGCGCCATTTCCCGCCGGGCAGGCCCTCGATGGAGACCGCGTCGTCGAAATCCTTCGCGTCGGCGCCGTCGATGGTGAAGGTCGGCAGGTCGAACAAGACGCTGCGTCCCGCCCAATCCGCGGGCGCGGGGTCGCGCGGCAGGGCGGCGGCCTCCTCCAGCGCGTCGTCCGGGAACTCGGTCGGGATGTCCTTGGACGCCAGCGTCGCGCGCACGCGCGTCTTCGGGTCGTCCGCGGAGCCCAGCATCTCGGTGACCACGCCGCCCGCCGTGCGCGACTCGGTGGGCCAGCGCTCGATCTTCAGCGCGGCCAGCTGGCCTTCGATCAAGGTCACGCCCTTGGCCGGGCCCGTCACCTCGAGCGCGTCGCCTTCGTCGCCGCCCTCCGGGATCAGCGCCCAGTGCTTCCCGGCGCGGCGCAGGACTCCGACCATGGTGGCCCGGCCGCGGGTGATCACGCGCACGATCTCGCCCGACAGCTTCCCGCCCCGGCTGCCGACGATCCGCGCCGCGACCCGGTCGCCGTCCATCGCCAGCTTCAGCGTCTTGCCGCTGAGATAGACGTCCTTCCCGCCTTCCTTTTCGGAAATCAGGAACGCGAAATGACCCTTATGCTGGATCTTTCCCTCGATCAGGTTTTCGCCGCGTCTCGCCATGAGTCATTATGGCACATTGCCCTAGGCGGCCTCGCCGTCGGTCTGCCAGATCAGAACCTCGGAGCCCTCCGGCCCGGCCGTCCACTGCGGGCTTCCGGCCCGAACCAGACGCGCCGCGTCGCCCTGACCGAACTCGCCCGCGCCCTCCAGCGTCCCGGAGCCTTTCGCCACGAACAAGTGGACATGGGACGCCTCGGGAACCTTGATCGACGCGCCCGCCGCCAGCCGGCCGGCCCACAGCGTCGCGTCCTTCTGACGTATGCGGATCGCGGCCAGATTCTTGTTGCCCGAGGCGACGGGCACAAGGCCTCCCTTCGCCAGCTCCGCGTTGATGTCGAGTTGCTCGTAGCCCGGATCGATCGACTCCGTGTCCGGAACCACCCACATCTGCACCAGATGGGCTTCGACGGATTTCGAGTTGTTGATCTCCGAGTGATGGATGCCGCGGCCCGCGCTCATGCGCTGGGCCAGGCCGGGATAGATGATCCCCAGGTTGCCCTGCGAGTCCTTGTGCTCCAGCTCGCCCGAGATCATCCACGTGACGATCTCCATGTCGCGGTGCGGATGCGTGGAGAAGCCCGACGCCGGACGAATGCGGTCCTCGTTGCTGACCAGCAGCAGGCCGTGGTGCGTGTTCGTCGGGTCGTAATGCGGCCCGAAGCTGAAGCTGTGCCGGCCGTCCAGCCAGCCGATCTTCGTGCGAAACCGGTCCCCGCTTCTCTGCGCCGTGATGAATCCCTCTTTTTTTCCGCTCATAACGCCTCCATCGCCGCCCGTCCCAGCTTGCGGCACAGCCGCCGCAGCTCCTCCTGCTCCGCCGGCTCCAGCGCGCCCAGCGTCCGGACCAGCAGACTCACATGCTTCGGGAGCATTCGCCTCACCAACGCCCGTCCCTTCGCCGTCAGCGCCACCGTCCGGTAGCGCCGGTCCTCGGCGCGCGTCGTGCGGGCCGCCAGCCCGTCCCGCTCCAGGTTCGCGATTACCAAGGTCAAATTGCCCCGGCTGCGCAGGACCTTGCGGGCCAGATCCGCCGCGCACAGGGGCCCGAGATGGTACAGCGCCTCCAGGATCCCGAATTGCCCTTCCGTCAGGCCGGCCCCCGCGATCACGGACTGCGTGCGCGTCTCCACCGAGCCGGCCGCGCGCGACAGCGCGATGAACGCGTTCAGCGCCCGGACCTCCGCCGCCGTCCCTTTGTATCTGGTTCCCATGTTATTAGTTTAACATTAAACTATATGGGCAGTATAGCCCCGGGAGGGGCGTCCGTCAAGAGTTAGAACGCGTGCGGATTGGAGTCGTGGGGCGCGGCGGGGCCGGCGCCGCCCGCGTCGTTGGGGGCCGGCGCGCGGTGGTCGTCGGGCGTCGGGGCGCGGCCCTGGCTCCAGATGCGCTCGAAGTAGGCCGCCCACGCCGCCGCGTCGTCCGGAGCGTCCAGGAAAACGGCGTTCTCGTAGTTGTTCAGCTCGCCGTTGAAGGTCCAGTTGAACGAGCCGGTCTCGACCAGCTTGCCGTCCAAGACGACGAATTTGTTGTGCATGACGCCTTTCTGGCCGTCCTTGCCGTTCGACAGGCGCACGTCGAAGCCGAGCTCGACCATCTGCGCCATCTCCTTCAGGAAGCCGTACTGGTAGCGGTCGAACACCACGCGGATCTTCAGGCCGCGGTCCTTCGCGCGCTGCAGGGCGGCGATCAGGTCGTGGTGCGTGAACGAGAAGTTGGCCACGACGACGGTGTCCTTCGCGGCATCGATCGCGGACGCGATCAGCGCGGCGGTGCCGTGCGGGGTGTACGACTCGCGCGGCAGGGCCGTGCCGTTGAAGTTCAGGGTGCGCGCGGAGTCCTGCGGCGCCGGCGCCAGGGGCGCGCTGTGGCCGTTCTCGTCCAGCACGGGCTTGACCGGCGGATTCTTGTCGTCGACGACCTTCGCGCTGGCCCACAGCCAGTTCCAGTAGTTCTGGTAGGACGCGATGCGCGCCGCGTCGGCGTCGAACAGGGCGTTCTCGTAGTGCTGGACGTCGGCGGCGCGGGTCCAGTTGTAGGAGCCGGTCTCGAGCAGCGCGCCGTCGAACACCGCGAACTTGTTGTGCATGATGCCGTAGGCGTCGCCGCCGCGCAGCATCTTCAGGTCGAAGCCCGCGTCGACCAGGCTCTGCACCTCGGGGGTGCGGTGCCCGGTCGCCTTCTCGGGGAACAGGTGGCCCTGGTCCATCACGATGCGGACCTTCACCCCGCGGCCCTTGGCGCGCACCAGCGCGTCGCGGACCTCGCGGATCGCCAGTTCGTAGATCGCGATGTCGAGCGTCGCCTTCGTCGCGTCGATGGCGCGGATCAGGTGCGAGCTGATCTGCGTCTGGTCGGAGAACATGCGCGTGGGCAAGGTCTGGCCGTTGAACGACAGCGCGTCGCCGCGCGGAGCGGCGGACGGGACGGGCGCGGACTCGGGCGCGGGGCCCGCGAGCGCGGCGCCGTCGAAGGACAGGCGCCCTTGGTTGAAGCCGGACAGCGCGGGCGCGCCCCGGGAAGGAAGCGGCGTCAGCGCGCCCAGCGACGCGGCCGCGGCGCTCGGCGCGGCGTGGGCGGCGGCCGGCGCGAAGACCGGCGCGGCGGCGGGAAGGGCGGACGACAGCGCCGCCGACGGGGCGGCCTTGGCCTGGACGCCGAGCGAGGGGCTGAAGAGCGCCGGCGTCAGAGCGGGGGCCGCCGACAAGAACGGCGAACCGGCGAACGTGGAGGCGCCGAAAGCGGCCGCGGGCGCGCCCGGGGCGACGCTCAGCGACGGAAGAAGGACCGGCCGCACCTGGGCCAAGACCGGAGCCTGCAAAGACGACGCCAGACCGAGAGCCAGAACGACGCGCGCGCCGCGTGATTTCATGTCCCCAGTTTAACCCGAACCGGGCCCGCCCCGGGGGACCGAAGGGCCCGGCTTCCCCCTTGGCAAAGGGCCTAGGCCGCCGCGCCCGGTTCTTTTGCTAGGATGCGCGCGTGAAGGTCTTCGTTTCCTCGTACGCCGCCGCCTCGGCCGCCCCGCCTTGGGACAAGAACGCCGAGGCCGCGCTGTTCGACGGCCTATCCCGCCTGGACCTGGCCGGGCTGGAGCTCCCTTTTTACGGCCGCCTGCACGCCCACGACGAAAACTGGCTGCTGGACCGGCTCCGGCCCGACTGGCGCTTCGTCGTGACCGTGCTGCCCGGCACGATGGAGCATCTGCGGTCGAAGAACGATTTCGGGCTGGCCAGCGCCGACCCGGACGGCCGCCGCCGCGCGCTGGACTTCGCCGACGGCGCGCGCCGCGCCGTGGAACGCCTGAACGCCTATCTGGGCTTTCTCTCCGTCTCCGCCGTCGCGGTCCATTCCGCCCCGCGCCTGGGCCGCAGCGGCGCGCGCTCCTCGCCGGAATCGTTCGCCGAGTCGCTCACCGAGCTGCGCCGCTGGGACTGGAGCGGCGCGGAGCTTCTCGTCGAGCACTGCGACGCCCTCGTCCCGGAGCACGAGCCGGACAAGGGCTTCCTGAGCGTCGAGGCCGAGTGCGCCGCGCTCGGCCTGTCGCGGGGCCGCACGCCCGCGCGCCTGCTGATCAACTGGGGCCGCTCCGCCGTGGAGACCCGCTCGCCGTCGGGCCCGCTCGATCACATCCGCCGCGCCGTCTCGGCGGATCTCCTCGCCGGCGTGTTCTTCTCCGGCGCGACGCCGGCGCACCCGGACTACGGCGCGTGGAAGGACTCTCACGCGCCGTTCTCGACGTCGTGTCCCGAGTCGCTGCTCACGCCGTCCGCGGCGCGGGAGGCTTTGGCCGCGGCGGGAAAAATCTCCTATCTCGGCCTGAAGATTCAGCCCCTGCCCGCCTCGCTCGACGCGGGCGCGCGCCTGGCGATGATCCGCGACGGGCTGGACGCGCTTACGTCAGCGCGCGCTTGACGATGCGCCCCTGGTTGAGAGCGGCGGGGTACTTGCGCTCGTTCTTGTCCATCTTCGCGAGCGCGGCCTCGACCAGGTCGATGCCGTAGGCGTCGGCGAGCTTCGACAGGTAGACGAAGGTGTCGGCCAGCTCCTCGGCCAGGTGCGCGCGCTGGGCCGGAGGCAGCTTGGCGGCCTGGGCCGGCGTCAGCCACTGGAAAATCTCCACGACCTCGGCGGCCTCCTTGACCATGGCCATCGCCAGGTTCTTGGGCGTGTGGTACTTGCCCCACTTCCGGTCGCGGGCGAAGGCGTCGATCCTTTTCTTGAGCAGGGCGCGGCGGTCCATGCGGTGATGATAGCGCATTGGCGGCGGGACAAAAAGCGGGGGCCGCCCCACGGCGTCGGGGCGGCCCCACTCGGCGACTTCCGACCGGCGACTACGGCTCGTCCATCTTGCGGCTGACCTCTTCGAGCACGTCCAGCGCGCCCTTGGGGGCGGCGCTGCCCATCGTCGTCTGCCACAACGTCTCCATCTGCCGACTTCTCGTTTTGTCCGCTGGCCACCAAGACATCGCCACCAGGCGTTCCAGCGCCGGTTTCTGCCACGGAGCTTCGAGAGGCACGGACTCCAGCATCTCCCGCGCTTCCTTCTTGCGTCCCACGTCGCACAGCACGCAGCCCAAGAACTGCCTCGCCTGCCAGTCCTTCGGGTCCAACTCGACGGCGCGGCGCAGCGCGGCTTCCGCGCTGGCCGCCTGCTTCAGCGCCCACTGACAGGCGCCCAGCCCGAACCACGTCTCGCTCCACTCCGGAGACGCTTCCGCCGCCAGCTCGTAGAAAGGCAGCGCCTCGCGGTAACGCCGGCACGAATAGAACGAACGCCCGAGACGGCTCAATTGGCGCGCGTCGTCGCGCGCGCCGGCCGCCGCCTCTTCGGCCGCGCGCACGGCCTCGCCCGTCATGCCGCGCGCCAGATACGCCTCGGCCAACGCCTGCAAAGTCTCCGCCGAACGATGCGTGAGCCGCAGGTCTTCCAGTATCTCGCACGCCTGGGCGTAATCGCCCAGCCTCAGATGAGACATCGCCGTTCCCATGGTCAGGTCCGCGTCGCCCGGGAAGCGGCGAATTCCCTCCACGAACACGTTCAACGCTTCCGCCGGCCGCTCGGCTTGGAGCAGACGGAGGCCCTCCTTTTCGTATTCCTCGCTCGATTGAATGGACATGTCCCCTCCACGCGTCCTCATACGCCTTTGGAGACCACCGAGGCCGCCCCCTATAAAAGAAGCGACCCCGGCCCGAGCAGGACCAAGGTCAACGCGCAAGCGAACCAACCGCTTTAGGTCCCGTTGAGGCCGGGGCCAAGTTGAACCTTAAAGTCCCACCGTCAGACAAACGCCACCGTCCGACAATTTCAGTGTAACAGGCGCATCCGCGCGCGTCAAGGCTTTGAGATGACGAAGCTGACTCCCCCGATATTCGCGTCAGTGCGGGCGCTTGACCCGCTCGAGCGCGATGCCGGCGCTGAAGCGCACGTCCTCGTCCTTGTCGCGCAGGGCGCGGCGCAGCTCGGCCACGACGCCCTTCGCCGGCGAGCCCGCGCTGCCCAGCGCCAGCGCCGCGCTGGCGCGCACGCGGCGGTCGCCGTCCGACGCCAGCGCGCGCCGCAGCGCGGGCACCGCGGCGGCCGCGGCCGCGCCGCGCTTGCCCAGCTCGTCGGCCGCGCGGGCGCGCGTGCGCGGCTGCGCCGAACGGAGCTGCTCGATCAGCACTGGAACGGGATCGTTCTCGGGCTTTCCGGCGCCCGCGTCCGCGACGATGTCCGCCGCGCCGCGCTCGGTCTCGGGATGGACGGGGACGGGCAGGCCCGGCGGCAGGGTCTCCGCCGTTCCGGAGGAAACCCCGCGCACGGCCGCCCGCGCGAGCGCGCGCCGGTCCGCGGTCTCGAAAGTCGGGGCGACGGCGGCCGCCGCTTCGCCGGGCTCGGACCCGGGCGGTCCGGACGGCAGCGTCTCAGGGGAGTCCGAAAGAACTCCTGGCACGAGCGACGGGGCGAGCGCGCGGCGCCCGGGAGACTCGAACGCCGGCGCGGCCGACGCGATGGCGCGGGCGGAGGGAACGGTAGGACCAGGCGGCAGAATTTCCGGCTTGCCCGACGCCAGCAAAGCATCGAGTTCCGCGTCGCGGCGCTTCCGCGCCGGGGTCTCGGGCGCCGCCGCGGGCCTGTCCGGCGTCTTCGCCGGCGCGGCCGCCGCCTTCGCCGGCACGTCCGCCGTCTTCACGACTTCATCGGGAGCGTCGCCGCCCGCCGCGTCGCGATGCATCCGCAGGCGCCCCGAGCGCTCGGACGACGCGCACACGCGCAGGTCCAGGCCGCCGTTGAAGAACTCAGGCGTCATCTCGCCCTCCGGCGCGTCGATCACCAGCGGCTTGCCCATCCGCTCCGTGCCGTAGCGCGCGGGCAGGGAGGCCATCGCCTCCTCGTCCTCCGGCGTCAGAACGCTCCGGTAGTACGGCTCGCCCGCAGGGCCCATCCGCGACAGGTAGCGCAGGGCGGACAGCCGCACGTAGGGGCACGGCTCGCGCCGGGCCACGTCCCCCAGCGCCGGCACCGACGCGGACCCGAGCTTGCCCAGGAAGTGCACGGCCGTCAGGCGCACCTGCCAGTCGGCGTCGTCGTCGGCGTAGGTCAGCAGGTCCAGGCCGCCGCGCCCCAACTCGCCCACGTCGTACAGGGCGTTGATGCGGCCGTTCCACAGCGCGTAATCCAGCACGGCGCGGAGGACGCGCCGCTTATCCGGGGGCGGGAAGCCCTGCGGCGTCTGCGCCGCCGCGGCCGCGCACAAGCCCGCCAACGCGATCGCGAGAAGCCGCATCCCTTGAGTGTAGCCCCGCCTCCCGATTCGTCAAGGCCGGGCGTCCGCGAAAAATTCGGAGAGGGTTGGACGCTATTCGAAACCGAAAGTCTCACTGACGGATCGGTTTCGAATCGAAGTGAAGCGCAGCCCCTCCGGTAAAAAGCTTATAGCCTTAGCGCCAACGAAACGGCGCTGAGGCTATTTTATTGCTTTTAGCCGGTATTGCAAGGGCCTCGCAACTTCGGGGAGCGTCCTATGTTGCCTATGCCCATGTCCGAGGAGTTTGAAGCCGTTATCAAAGGATACCGTCACCCCAAGACCGGGGAGCCGCTGAGCCCCGGAACCCGAGAAAAATATTTAGCGAACCTTCGGCTCTTTCGGGATAGAGTGCTGAGCCTCTATCCCGGTCGAAAGTTCGACGCTCTCGCCGACTTCCTGCCGCAGGACTTGAAAGACTATAAGGGCCGTCTTGAGAGCGATAACGGAAACATGAAGGGGATAACCATAGCGACCCGGCTCATGTGCTTGCGCGGATTCTTTAAGACGGCGTATGCCTTGAAAGCCATCCCGCATGACATCATTGACGGCTTCAAGGTCCGTTGGCCGCGCTCGGAGGAACAGTACCGCCGCCTTCAACCCGATGAGGTCGAGCGGCTTTGCGCGATTGATGAAAAGAAGCTCGCCCGCATGGACTTGCGGGAGAAGTTCATCTATCTTCGGAATCGAACGATGGCCGCAGTCCAGAAGGACGCGGCCCTTCGCGCCAGCGAGGTTGTACGCATCAGCGAGGCCGATATCCTATGGGAAAGGCGGAGCGACGGCGGGCATGTCCCCCTCATCGTCCGCGAATCGAAGGCGCGCGCCCGTGGACACCAGGACACGACGTACCTGAGCCCGTGGGGCGTGAAGTATCTCAAGCGTTACTTCGAGGCGCGCAACGCCTATTTGGAGTCGCGTGAATTAGTCCCCGGCCAAATCATCACGCCCAAGTCCAAGCAAGAGGTCGGCCCGGCCTTGTTCGTTTCGATGTTCGGCGAACCGATGACGACCCCGACGACATATCAGGATGTCATCTTCCCCGACCTTGTGAAACAGGCGGAGCTTAACGCGGCGTACACGTCGCATTACTTGCGGCACAGCAAAATTACCGAGTGGGTCGAATCGGGGATGGACCCCAAGCGGGTGCAGCGGCTGGCGCGTCATACGGACGTGACCATGACCCTGCACTACTACCACTTCAACGAAAAGGAACTCGTCGCCGATCTGGACAAACGCTCAGGCGTCGTCGAGCCGACGGGCGACTTCACGCATCAGCTCACGCCCGAGCAGCCGGTGCGTCTCGCACTCTACCGCCACGCCCTCGCCGACGCGGGACGGACGCCGGACGAGACGACCCTAGAACGTCTCGACTCCACCTTTCAAGGGAACATGAAGGCGGAAGCGTTCTCTCAGGTCTATTACACCGTCCATGAGACTTGCGCCAAGCTCAAAATCCAGCGGACTCAGCTTTACGTCGGCTGGATCAAGGCCGGACATCTGCACCCGTTCAAAGAGGGCGCGCGCACCGTGTTCCTCAGGAGCGAGGTGGACGCGCTGGCGTCTCTTCGGACGACAGAGGAAGCGTCTCAGGCTCTCGGATACAACGAGAAGGTTCCCGTCACCGTGGCGCACATGGCCGCGCAGGGGATTCTTAAGGGAATCAAGATCGGGCGATGCTGGCGCTTCCACGACCGCGACCTGATCGAATACCTGATCGCTAAGCGCCTTGGACGCCTACGGCTCCAACAGGCGCGCCGCCGCCGCACGGCGCGCCCGGCCTCGCTGCAAGTCGGGATGATATAGCGGATACGTCCAAATGCTTTACCAACCGAACAGCCGGAGGAAATTATCGGTTTCTCGACGAGAGCATACCAGGGGAACTGTCGAGCTTCTCCCAGGGGTCTCAGGGGATTTAAGGCGCTTTAGGGTACTTTAGGCGCGTAACGGCACACGCAACCGAACAGGAACGTCACAACAAAACGAACGGCTTTGCGGTCGATGCATTGGATTGGTGCCCCCTCCGCCGGGCACTCGTGATGAAAATGGAAAGCCCTTTTCATTTTCGGTTGGTTAAGGTAGAATCCCAACCATGAAATTTACCGATCCCAAAGAGTCGGCCACGCGAAAACGGATCGACGTGATTTTAAATAATCTCAAATGGGAGACGGACGAGTCTTCGCCGTCGTGC
>Ga0315268_10002188_pt1 | contig 22295 bp, 18 predicted proteins | sample C1_top_MG_FD_204535 | JGI IMG/M metagenome (GOLD analysis project Ga0315268, IMG submission 204535) | Sediment microbial communities from Yellowstone Lake, YNP, Wyoming, USA - C1_top | ecosystem: Environmental > Aquatic > Freshwater > Lake > Sediment | place: USA: Wyoming | collected 2017-08-01 | reverse complement strand
ACCATTAACGGCGGGTTGGATGCGGGGCTGTATCAGATATTTTCCTGGACCGGCGCCGGTGCCATTTCTCTGGCCAACGCCAAAATCCCCTATACCCTGCCGCAGTGGTTTGGGGTGACGGCCGATGGCACCGATCAGAGTGCGGCCCTGCAAAAATGTATCAATTCCGCCAATGGCGCGGTCTATTTCCCCCCAGGCAATTATGGTTGCAAGAACATTAACTTGGCTGCCAACACCAGGTATTTCGGGGTGGGCAGAGCCAGTAAAATTTCCTTGCTGAATGGCGACTCATACGATGCGTTTAGAATCGGCCCTAACCAGAGCAATATTACCATCGATCATCTGTTTTTCTATGGCGATAATCTGAGAAATGCCAGTTATGATGTAGGTGGCAGAGGTATCCGGATTTACACGCAGAGCGCCGGTCAAAGTAACAGCAATATCACTGTCAAGAACTGTGAGTTCACCAACCTGGGTTTCGGGGCCGTCAGAATCTGGTGCGGCACCAGCAAGGTCTGGATTACCGACAATTATATCCATGACAACGGGGAAAACTCCAACAGTAATGGGCAAGGGATTTTTATAGGGGCGGCCAGTGGCCAGACCGTTCAGGATATCAATATTCACAACAATATCATCACCAATAACGGTGATACCGGCATTGAAATAGGGGCTTACTGCTATAACTACAATATCACCGGCAACCGCATTTATAATGCCTATCGGCACGGGGTTTGTTTATATTCGGGTAGCGTTACCAAAATGTCCTCCCGAATCATCGGCAATTATATTGAAGGCTGTGGGGCCAATGGGATTTATGTGACCGGGGTTCTGCCTTATGGGGTCGGGTGCGGGTTCATTATCATTTCTAATAATCACCTGTATCGCAACTGCAATTATGATTTCGGCGGCGAATTCGGTGCCAGTTTGATGGCTAGTCTTTGTGTCATCTATTGCAATGACGAAATCATCGTTACCGACAACATCATTGAGAATAATGGTGTCCGTCAAGATTATTATCCCTTGATCAGGACAACCTATTCCTACAATATGACCATTAGCGGAAACACTTTTCGCAATGAAACCGTTGGAGGCGTCGGGGCGATCGAAGCCAGTAGAACCACTAAGTTGGTGATCACCGGCAACAAATGCACCAACATGCCTCTCGTCACCTACCAGAACACTCTCCAAAATATGGGAAGTGTGACCAACACGACCATTACCGGCAACTATGTGGAATCTTCAACTTACGGTATGTATCTGGATGCTTCATGGGCTAGCGGTACTAATGGGGTCAATCTTAATGTTACCGGAAATACTGTTTTTAGTTTAACTGGCAAAGACGCCTCTAACGATGGCATCAGAGTTGCATTAGCTGCAGCGGCTACGACAACTGATCAAACGATCCATATAGCCAATAATATTGTCAAAGGTTTTAATATCGGCATCAATCTGCCCGACGTGGGGGGCTCCCTTTATACTAGAAAAGCCGCCTCCGAAATTGTTAACAATAATGTTTCCCTTTGTAACACCGGTATCGCCTTGGGCATTGGTGATTTGGTGGTTTCCGACAATTACCTGGTTGATAATGTGACCGATTATCTAATGGGAGCTGGCGCTAATAAGAGCATTTCCTACAAACTGGCGGATGGGAGATACTTTCGCGGAAGATCGAATGACCAGAACCTAAATTGGCATGATAGGAAAGTTGAATACCATGCATATAACTTTTCCGACTCGCACCTGAAAAAATGGGTCTGGACGAAAGGCGATATTGTCTGGCTGCCGCCCGCCGCTGGGGGTTATGCCGGGAAAATCTGCACTACCGATGGAGGTCTGTATGACGGCGTCCGACAAAACTCCACGGCTTACAGCCTTGGCCGCTGGATAATGTGGGATAGCGGGACCACGATCTGGGAATGCACTACAGCAGGAACTTCTGCGGCCAGTTCGCCCGATATCACCGGCAAAGTGGTGGGAAGTACGGTTGCCGATGGCACGGTGGTCTGGACCATGAGGGCTACGGCGGCGGCGGTATTTAAGGATTTCGGCGCGGTGGCGCCATAATTTTGCGGCGTCGGGTCCGCCTTAGCGTCGGTGACGGGCTTTCTTTCTTAGATCCTGGTAGAAAATTGCAACCCGTAGGTACTTGTGCCTAGCATGAAATGGGCACTTTTGACAATTGCCAGGCGTGAGATCGATATTTAAGTTTTTAAAGCAAATGCCGATGGATACCAGTGGAGGGCGAGCTGGATTTCCAAATGGACTGGAGCATGATCATCTTCGGGTTTGGGTTCCTCGTGGGCGGGCTGACCGCATGGCTAACCTTGGGGCTGCTTTCTCTAGTTAGCCACAGGAGCAGGATCCCTGGGGACCCAAAAATTGTCAGCGAATCCCCCCGGGATGTTATGAGTCCCGAAATCTACCCCCAGCTTAGCGTTCTCAGCGGCGGCCGGGATCGCCCTTCTTTTGCAGAACCAGGGCGAAAAGCCTTTTCTTGAGATCCCCTCTCCTTTTTCCCCGCTTCCCTAATTTTGCCAAACTTAACCTTGCATGCATGTTTTCCAGATCTGGATAAACCAAGATTAATTATAACTAATAGCAATTATTAAAATAAAAAGTCTCCCACACCACCTCTGGGAGACTTTTTATTTCCGAAACCAATTAGTTCCGGTCGGGGGATAGCTTCGACGCGGGAAAATTTCCCGGCAGGAACCCCCGGGGCAGTAGCCTGCGGCCCCCGCCCAGACAAACCGGGCCTTCTCAGCCCGCCCCGCTCTTTTAGCCTACCGAGAGTCAACCAAAACTGCGAAGTTCTGGGCTTAATTAGCGTTTTTACGTCAAAATTTTGGCTCAATGAACGCTGGCGGTGCGATCAGAAACAGCCTATCATTTGGTAGCTACTCAAGTACGGGCTGGGCACCTCCCTGGCCTGGCGAACCTGGCTCTGTTTAATTTTCCGATAAATTAAGGTGAAGAATTCCATGATGGGGTAGGCCATGGACTACGATGGACAATTAGCCCTTGAGCCAGTAGTTATTTTTTTTTAAACTAAAATGAAGTTTGCTCATGTGTGGAAGGCTTTTTGGCTCAAAATCATCTTGTATACGCGGGTTATAATGGAGGTCCAGGTGTTTAAATCCTCTCAGCAATTACTTCGAGGACGGAGGATTCTGCCTGCCAGTCATCCCTTTGGCGCGGTCAGGCCGGCGGATTATAGTTTTAATTCAATATGAGCCGACTTGCACAGATACTCTTGTTTTTAAAGAGCGGTCTTACTTGCTTTGAGCCCCTGGCGCGTCGGGTCGCCATAAGGATCCAGGGCGCACCGGGATACCGCCGCCTGGCTAAGAGGCTGAAGCCGGACTTTACCATTTCCGAAGCCGACGCTGATGAAAGGGCGGTAATTTTCAAAGGTTACGAACCAGCCGTGGCGGATTGCATCACCGTGTATGTTGCCCGCCGGCAGCAGGCCATCGTCGGCTCGGTGCATCTGGTGCGGCACCCCCCGCAAGAGGAATTCCCCCTTGCCGGCCAGTGGTTCTATTCCCTGGAGGTTTGGCCGCTCTGGCGGCGAATGGGCCTGGGCGAAGCACTTCTTCGAAAAGTTCTTGACCAGGCTAAGGCAGAAAATGCTCCCGCGCTTTTCTGTCTGGTATTTGCAGACGCCCCCGCGGCTCTCAAGCTTTACCACAAACTGGGCTTCAAGAGGGTGGTGGTTCCGGGTTTTGAAGAGCAACTGGAGGATGAGCAGCGCCTCTCGGGCAGGCGCAGAGTGGTTTTATGCAAATCCCTGGACTGAATGCAAGATGCAAAGGTTAGAGCCTCAAGTACGTCATACTTCCAGCGATTGTCCGGTAAAACGTAGCGCCGGCTTTAGCTTCTTGTCCTTCTCATCTTGCCAGATTCCGGTGGAAAATGCCCAGGACCGGGGGGAGGAAATGGATGGTCTGGTATGCAGGAATCTGCCGGGAAATTGCTTTTAAGATGATTTTTGTGCTATCATGCTTAAAAAAAAATTGCCTTTGGAAAAGAGGGTCAGTTAGGTTCTGGCAATGAAGAAGCTAAAAAGAGCCACTCCGGTCTATGTATTTGATGAACATAATGAGGCTTATTATTTTTGGCATAAGGCAAGATATGATGGTTACCTTGATGGGCCTGTAGATCTCTTCCATGTTGACGCTCATGATGATATGGAGAAATCTGATGCAGTCGGAAGCTCCATCTATTTCCCCAATGATTCGCCGGTTGGGTATTTAGAATATTATGGGAATCTGGCCCAAAAAGAACTTGACGTTGCTAATTTTATAATCCCCGCAGTACTAAATGGCTTGGTCAAGAATGTTTATTTCATCTTTCCTAACTGGCGAAAATACAAAGCAAAAAGAAAAAGATACAACATAGCCTCCGTGTTTGGTGAAGGCAAGCTATTCAAACATTGCTTGAAAATTAATAAAAATGCGAATTCGAGATTATTCCAGGTACTTCCTGATTTTAAAAATTATAACTATTCCATTGTCCCAATAGACCGTCTACCTAAAGCCAGAAAGGTCATCTTGGATATCGATCTTGATTATTTTGCCTGCTCCGATTCAAACATGTCTTCCATGAGTTTTGAGTTGGAAGTCACTAAAGAGCAATTTCTGCAGCAGGAGGTATTTTTGCAGGATAAGACCCTGAAATATGCCGGCTTGGATTTTAGATTTATAAAGAAAAATGACAGATTCTATGCCCAAATTGCCCATCAAAAAAGGAAAGATTTATCCTACCTTCCATCAAGACCGGAGATTGTGGCGGAGATCGACACGCTGATAACCACTTTAAAGGACAAGAAAATAAGACCACTGGTGGTAACCATCAGCAGATCTTGCATCTCTGGCTTTTGCCCGGTAGATTATGCAAAATTCATCGAAACCGAGCTGACGCCAAGATTGCTATCTTTACTAAAAATTGACTTGATTTCTCGAGCCCACTTGGTTTAAATGCAGTGTGAAGGCACTCAGGAGCGTATGGAGAAACGTTACCAAAAGAACCCGGATTTTGTCTATCGCCGCGTGGCCGACGAGTGCCTCCTGGTGCCCGTCCGGCGGCAGGTGGCGGACTTGAACTATATCTATGTGTTGAACCCCGTGGCCGACCGCATCTGGGAACTCATTGACGGCCAGCGGACGGTGAGAGAGATTCAGGACCAGGTCCTGGCTGAATTTGAAGCCAACCCCCAGGAAGTGGAACAGGACGTTCAAAAGTTCATGGAGGAACTGGCCGGCATCGGGGGCATCGAGGAAGTCTAACATGGAATGCCCGCACATTCCGGAAATTCGTTACAAGGACTTGAGCTGGCGGCTCCATGCCAAAAGCGAACAACAGCGCCTACCGGTCGCAGCCAGCATGGAAATCACGGCGCGCTGCAACTTGCGCTGCAGCCATTGTTATATCAATCTTCCCGCGGGGGATCAGAGAGCTCAAAAGCGGGAGCTGTCTTTCAGCCAATGGGCTCGGATCATTGACGAGATCGCAGACTCGGGGTGCCTCTGGCTCCTCATCACCGGGGGGGAGCCTCTCCTTCGCCCAGATTTTCCTGATATTTACTTGCATGCCAAAAAGCAGGGGATGATCATCACCCTGTTTTTCAACGGCACCCTGGTTACTCCGGCACTGGCGGATCTCCTGCAGGAGTGGCCGCCCTTTCAAGTGGAAATCACCGCCTATGGACGCACCAAGGCCACTTATGAGTCAGTTACCCGGATACCCGGGTCTTACGAAAAATGCCTCAGGGGTATCGACTTGCTTTTGGAACGGCAAATTCCCCTGGGTTTAAAAACCACGCTTACCACCCAGAATTTTCAGGAAGTCTGGGAAATGAAAGCCTGGGCCCAGGGACTGGGGCTGTTATTTCGCTTTGATGCCGAAATCAACCCCAGGCTTGACGGCGGCCAAGAGCCTTTAGCATTGCGGCTAACTCCCGAGCAGGTGGTGGAATTCGATGTCCGGGACGAGCAGCGCTTTCAGGAATGGCAAAGGCTGATAAAGGAATATGACATACCGATAGAACAATCCTCCGGCCAGTTATATAATTGCTACGGCGGGATTAGCTCTTTTCACGTGGACTCTTTCGGACACCTGCATCTCTGCCAGATGACCCACTGCCCGGGCTTTGACCTCACCCGGCAATCTTTTGCCGAGGGCTGGGAAAAATTTTTGCCCGCCATACGGGCGCGGCAAACCAGGGAAGACTTCCCTTGCCGCCAATGCACCCTTAAGGTTTTGTGCAGCCAGTGCCCCGCCTGGGCTCAGTTGGAGAACGGCGACCCGGAAACTCCGGTGGCCTTTCTCTGCCGATTGGCGCACCTGCGGGCTCAGATGCTCAATATCTCACCGCAATAAAAAGGAAAGGAGCGGCAAAAATGAACAAAAAAGACTATGTTAAACCGCAGATCACCAGGGTGGCTCTTCTTCCGGAGGAAGCCGTACTGACCGGCTGTAAATTAGCCTCGGCAAAAACCACGCGTGGTTGTGTACACGCTAACTGCGGCGGCACTCCCACTAATGGGACTTAATGGCTGCCAAAGACAGCTAACTTTAATTACTCTATTAGCAAGAGTATAATCTTATAAAGAATGGGGTAAAGACTAATTAGAAATATAACCCTTAGCATTGGGGACCTTGTGATCAGGGCCGCCGCTGAACAGGAGTCGGTCTCCTTCAAGGTGAGCGAGCCCCATTCCCGCTTTCAGGTCGATGATGCCCCGCCGGACATGGTGTTGAATTTGCGGTACGGGCCGTTGCCCCCGGTGCCCCTGGACCAGGTAATATTTGCACCCGGGGGACGATGGGGGCTTTACCGGAACGGGCGGCAATTTTTTTTGGCCATGGACACCCCGCAGCAGCCAAAGCGGCTGGCCATCGCCGACCAGAGCTTCAGCAGGGTTGAGGTTTTTTTGCAACCCTCAGCAGAAAACCAGGGAAGGGACCATATTAATATCGACCCCTTCGAATATCCCCTGGATGAAGTACTTTTCGTGAACTTTCTGGCCCGGGAGAAAGGAGTGATTATTCATTCCTGCGGGGTGGACGATGGTGGCCGGGGCGTATTGTTTGTCGGGTCTTCCGGGGCCGGGAAAAGCACTACCGCGAGAATCTGGCAGAAAACCGACGTTTCCATACTGAGTGACGACCGCATCATCGTTCGCCGGATGGGGGGGAGATTTCGGATGTACGGCACCCCCTGGCATGGTGACGCCAATGCCTCTTGTCAGGGGAGCGCGCCGCTGGAACGGCTATATTTCCTGCAGCATGCCTCGCAGAACTACGTTCGGGACGTGACCGCCGCCGACGCCACGGCCCGGCTGCTGGTGCGCTGTTTCCCGCCTTTTTACGACCGGGCCGGCATGGCTTTCACCCTGGAGCTGCTGGCCCAAATAGCCGCAGAAGTACCGTGTTATGAACTGGGCTTTGTGCCCGATCAAAGTATCGTTGATTTTGTGCGGATGCAGCGGTGAGGATCAGAGGGACTGACTTTTCAGGGCTGTCCGGCGAGATTCTGACTCGGGGCCATACCCTCCGCTTTCAGGCGTTGGGAAGCAGTATGATCCCAATCATCTGGGGGGGACAGGTTATCGAGGTGGCGCCGGCGCCGGTTGAGGTTTTACGCGAGGGAGACGTCATTTTTTATCGCCGGGGCGGAGAAACGCTGGTGGCCCATCGTTTGATGGGCAAATCGATGGTCCAGGGGCGAATGATGCTGGCCGCTAAAGGTGATTGTCACCCGGCGAGTGCGACCGAGCAAGTGTCGCCGGAACAGGTCCTGGGCCGGGTGGTCAGCGTGGAGTGGCGGCCCGGGTGGACCCTGCGCCTTGACTCCGGGCCCGGTCGGCTCCTGGGCCGGTTGCTGGCTTACATTTCGCCGTTCCTGCTTCTGGCCTATAAATTGGCCAGACCTGGGGCGGAGGGTCTGGGCCGCTTTTTCTCCTTTTTAACACCGCATTGACCGGAAGCGGGAGCGCTTTACCCCGGTTTGGCGGCCGGACCGAGCCGCCCCATGAATCCCGAAGACTGCATCACCCCCCCCAGGGCCATAAATCCCACCCCCACAGAGCGCGATCTTCCCGCCCTTATAAAGCTTAATCCAAAAGAAAAAATGTACGCCAGCGCCTCGCCTATGCATAAACTGTCGGGCGGAGGCAGACGGCAGGGTCCTTCCTCCCCGTCAAAAAAATGGGCGGGGAAACAACCCCGCCCGCACTAAAACCTGGCAATTAGTGAATTAATATCTCATAGCAGGTTGCGATCAAAGGGGAAAGATTCGGTGGCACCGGCTTTCCAGCCGGTGCAAGCGCAGGCTGAAGCCTGCGGCTATCGATACTGGCTTTTGGAATTCAACTTAAGACCCATGCAAAAAATCCAAATGTGGGACACCCGCCCTCGGGTGTCATGACCCATAGAGGCGCAGGCGAGGGCGCCTACGCTACATTTTGATACCAAGTTCGTCCATAAATCTATAAATGTAGCCGCAGGCTTCAGCCTGCGCCTGGGCACACCACGCCGTGTCATTACAACTGCGGGCTCTCTTGCCTTAGAGGGCACAGCATGCTGTGCCCTTATGAATTATTCGGGTTGGGACTATTTTTCTTCCGTCAACCGGACCCCGCGGAATTGCCTCATCACTTGAGCGAACCCATCCACCTGACCAGAGAATGGCTGAGGAAGGCGCGGCGATCCGGCTTGCCCATGACCTGGGTTAATTCATCCCGGCACGGCCAGAGCCAGCCGACCAGATAGGCGAACCGGTCCCGGGGCCGGCTCAGATGACGAAGGGGAGCCAGGACGCGAACCAAAAAATGGCGATGATGCCTGAGCAACAGCCTCTCCACGGCGGGAGGGCGATGGCGGCGCAGCCGGGCCGCCACTGCCGCCGGCGCCACCCCGGGATACAACCTGGCCAAATCACCCAGCATTACGGAAAGGGGAAGCTGGCAGCGGCACCGCATCGCCTCCTCCAAAAACCGCCCCCAATCAATGGACAGGCGGGCACAGACCAACCCCAGGTCAACAAGCTGCAAGGCGCAAGAAAGTTCGTCGTAAAGGTGCAGGCACAGGTGCATCAGAAGATGTTCCGGCGAGAGGAGCTTCACCGGCAGGCCATGATAGCTCCAGGATATGGCCCCCTGGTTTAACCTGGAGTAGGGCAGGCGGTAAAAATTGCCCACGGCTTCCAGGCACCAATGCAGGTCAACCAACAGCTTCGACCCCGGGGGCGGCTCAAAATGCAAGGCCACCCGGTATCGCTCGGTAAACCCGCCGCCGGGCCAACACAGCCAGTGAGACAGGCTGTAGCCCAACCCGCCAAGGACCGCCTTGCCCTGGGGAACCGCCTCCGGGGCAATCAACAGGTCCAGGTCGCCCATGGGGCGAACGCCCGGGTCATCATAAACGCGCAGGCGCAGGTCAGCGCCTTTGAGCAGAATAACCTCCACCCCGGCTTCAGTCAGGGCCCGAATAACCTGGAGAGCTTCCTGGTCCTGGCCCAGGTTATGTTGAAGGGTTGCATAATAACTGCGTTTAAGGCGTTGATAGATTTCAGGGGCCAGATATTTTTCTCCGCCCTGGCGGCTCAACTGATAATAAAGGAATGGGGTGAGCTTTTGGGAGTGCAACTCCGCCAAAACCGCGGCGTCGATCCCTTGCAGGAAGGCCGTGGGGATTTCGGACTTCTGGCCCAGCAGCCAGTGCAGGAACTCCGGCCTCAGAAAGGGCCGCATGTCCTTACATTGAAAAAACTTACCAAAAGTTTGGGGCCGGCTAAGGATAAGGCCATCCCGGCGCAGAGAGGTTTCTTTGGCTATGAATCGTTTCATTTCATTCACGGCTACTATTAATCCGCATCACTTCCCTAAAGCTGCAATCCTCTTGCAGGCGTCCTCCAGCACGGCGTCTTCTTTGGCAAAGCAGAATCTGGCCAGGTTTTCGCCGGCATCGTCATGGTAGAAGGCCTCGCCGGGGACGCAGGCCACTCCGGATTGGCGGAGCAGGTGCATGGCCTTGGCCTTGCTGCCCGCTCCCGGAATCCGGGAGATGTCGGCCAAAACATAATAAGCCCCCTGGGACGGGTAGGGCGTCAGTCCTGCTTGGCTCAGGGCTGCGCAAATCCTATCCCGTTTGTTGACATATTCTTTGGCCAAGTTCTCGTAATAATCCCTTTCCAGGGTCAGCAGGCCTCTGGCCACCCCCAGCTGCAGCGGCGCCGGGGCGCAGACGTACACCAGGTCATTGAAATAGCCGATGGTCTGGGCCCACCCGGCGTCGCAGATACAGTAGCCCACGCGCCAGCCGGTGATGCTGAAGGTCTTGGACAGTCCGGAAATGGTGATGGTGCGCTCTTTCAGCCCCGGCAGGCTCGCCGGCGGTATATGCTTCCTGCCGTCATACACAAAGTGCTCGTAAATCTCGTCGGTAAACACGAACAGGTCGTGCCGGGCGGCGAAGGCGGCCAGGCGCGCCAGTTCTGCATGGGTGAACACCTTGCCCGAGGGATTGGCCGGGGTGTTGATCATGATCCCCCGGGTTTTCGAACCCACCACTTTTTCCAGGTCCGGTTCGCGAAAGGTCCAGTCGGGAGGAACCAGCCGCACATAGACGGGAACTGCCTGGGTGGCCGCCAGGGTGCTGATGTGGTAACCATAATAAGGTTCGAAGACGATGACTTCATCTCCCGGATCGAGGAGCGCCAGGCAGGCGCAATAAAAGGCGCCGGTGGACCCGGCGCTGACGATTATTTCCGTTTCCGGATCAACCTCCATGCCGGTAAAGAGCTTTTGTTTGTAAGCGATGGCCTGTCTCAGTTCAACCAGGCCGTCATAGCGGGTGTAAGTGTTTATGCCCTCATCCATGGCGGCCTGGGCCCCCTGTCGCACTACCGCCGGCACCTCCAGGTCGCACACCCCTTGGGACAGGTTGATCCCGTTTACCCGGTCGCATTCAATGGACATGTTTCTGATTTCCGACTGTATCACCCATTCATGACGCTTACTAAGGTGAAGACCCACAACCGCTCCTTCGCAGAAAATAAAAGCCCGCTATGATCAAGCTCAGTTGATCCCTAAGGCCGGCGTAAATCTATTTGCGGTAAAACCGCCGCACCACCGCAATTACATAGTCAACTTCCGGGTCGGTGATCTCCACGTTCATGGGCAGGGAGCAGACCTCCCGGCTCAGGGCCTCCGTTTCCGGAAAGACCCGGTCTTCTAACTGCAAAGCTGCATGCCGGAAGTAAGGTTTGCGAAATTGGGTCAAGACCTCAACCCCGTTGGCTTTTAAATACTCGGAAAAATCGTTCCCCTGTTTGGCCCTGACCACATAGTTCTGATAGACATGATCCCTTCTCGGATCGTTGTAGTGGGGCAGCAGTAAATCGGGAATATCTGACAGCCCGGCCCGGTAGCGTTCGGCAATCTCCCGGCGCCGCTCTATCCAGCCCGGCAGGCGTCTCAGCTTGACATCCAAAAAAGCCGCTTGCAGATTGTCCAGAAGGCAAGTGAACCCATGCCCATGATATTCCCCGGTGTATCGATCTTCCCCGTTGTAGCGCATCCGGGTGGCAAAAAGAACGACCTCGGGATCATTGGTGGTGATGGCCCCGCCATCGCCATAACCACCCAGAATTTTGAAGGGATAAAAACTCCAGCAGCCCGTCAGACCCCAGGCTCCCGCCTTTTGGCCCTGCATCCGGGACCCCAGGCTCTGGCAGGCGTCCTCCACCACTACCAGGTTGTACTTGGCGGCGATCTCCATCACCCGGACCATATCCGCCATGTAACCGTTCAGGTGCACCGGCATGATGGCCCGGGTCCGGGGCGTGACGGCCTTTTCAATCTTATCGCAGTCGATATTGAAATCCCGGCCCACGTCTACCAGGACCGGCCTGGCCCCGACGTTCACAATGGCCGAGGCCGAGGCTACAAAGGTGTGGGCCGGCACGATCACTTGGTCCCCCGGCCCGATACCGGCAGCCCGCAGCGACAGATGCAAGGCATCGTAACCGCTGTTCAGCCCCACCGCATATTTGGCGCCCACGAAAGCGGCCAGGTTTTCTTCAAATCTTTGCAACTGCCCCCGGTCGATCAGGTCCCCCCGGGACATTACCTCGAAATAGGCGGCGTCGAGTTCCTCTTTGAGCATGGCGTAATTGCGCCCCGGGTTGACAAATCTGACCTTATACGGCATGAATCCGCGCCTCTTTCTTTTCCATGGGCAAAGTTGCTTTAACCCGCTGGACGATGGCGTCGGGAGATAGTCCATAAATCTCCCGCAGGTGCTCCTGATCGCCCACTTCCGAGGAGAAGCCCTGCCGCAACCCGAGGCGCACCAGGGGCGGCTTCGGTCCGGGCAGCTCCGCCAGCACTTCCGCCACCGCCCCTCCCAAGCCCCCGGTAATGCTATGTTCTTCTATGGTCACCATTAACCTGGAGCTTTGGGCCAGATCCCGGATCAAACCATGGTCCAGCGGCTGTAAAAACGGCAGGCTGTGCAGAGAGGCGGAAATCCCCAGGCCCGCCAAGCTCTCCCGGGCCTTGACGGCATTTGCCAAAATCCCCCCGGTGGACAGGAGGGCCACGTCGCCTTTCGAAACCAGGGGAATTCCCTGACCCAGGAAAAAATTCAAGGCGTCCTGATGAATCTTGGCTTCCCCGCCCCGGCCCAGGCGCAGGTAACATGGCCCAGGAGTCTCGTAAGCGATCCGGGTGATCAAACCCGTTTCCGCCAAATCCCCCGGCGCCATCACCTTCATCTGAGGCAGCGCCCGCATCATGGCCAGGTCTTCGGTGGCATGGTGACTGATGCCCAGGGGCCCGTAACAAAATCCTCCACCGATACAGACTATCTTGACGCTGGCATCATGGTAACAGACATCGTTCCTGATCTGCTCCAGGCACCGCAAAGTGGGGAAGTTGCCGATGGAATAGGTAAAAACGATCTTCCCTTCCAGGGCCAGGCCGGTGGCCACCCCGGTCATGTTCTGCTCGGCCACTCCCACGTTCAGAAATTGATTCGGGAAAGTTTCGGCGAAGGGGGTCAAGACCCCGAACCCCAGGTCCGCGGTGAGCAACATGACCCGCTGATCCTGCCGGGCAATATCCATCAAGGCCCGAACAAAGGTGTCACGCAACCTTCTCGTCCTCCAGTTCCGCCAGCGCCGCCTCAAATTCCTCCCCTTGCGGGCTGCGGTAATGCCAGAGCACCGTGTTCTCCATAAAAGAGACGCCCTTGCCCTTCACGGTATGGGCGATGACGCAGGTAGGAGGGGTCCCGGGCTCAGGCCGGATCTCCAGGGCGGCGGCCAGCCGGTCATGATCATGGCCGTCCACTTCCATTACCCGCCAGCCAAAGGCCAGCCATTTGGCGGCGAAGGGTTCCAGCGCCAGGGTTTCCGCCACCGGCCCCAGGCTTTGAATTTTATTGTAGTCCACGATGGCGATGAGATTGCTGAGGCTGTGATGCGCGGCAAAAAGAATGGCCTCCCAATTGGAGCCTTCGTCGCATTCACCGTCACTTAATAGCACGAAGACCCGGAAATTTTTTTTATCCATTTTTCCCGCATAAGCCATGCCGGCCCCCACTGAGAGGCCATGCCCCAGGGAACCGGTGGATAACTCCACTCCCGGGATGCCAAGGTGAGACACGTGGCCGCACAGGGGGCTCCCCTGGGCGCAATGGCCTTGCAGCCATTCCACGGGGAAATAGCCGGTTTCGGCCAGGGCCGCATAGACCCCGGCGCCGGCGTGGCCTTTGCTCAGGATAAAGCGATCCCGCTCCGGCCAGCGGGGGTCATCCGGCTGCTTCCGCAAAACCTGGCCATACAGCACCGCCACAATATCCGCCATGGACAGGGCCGAGGCCACATGGGAGCTCTTGCCCTGATGAGTCATCAAAACCGCGTGTCTTCGGATTTTAAGCGCCAGTTGCCGGGTATCCATTAGTTTTCCCTACTGTTATTAATCAGAGCATGAAAGAAGTCTTCCTTTTACTGCCTCCCCCTTGAGGGGGGAGGGTTGGGGTGGGGGTGAATGGAACTTACTTTCTGCCCCGAGTAATATTTTCCTCTCCGCCTTCTTCAATTCCACTGCTTGGCGGCGTCTCCGGCCAGCGATAAGGCTGCCACGGTGCGCTCCCGGGCCCTGGGGTTTATTATGACCATCAGGGTCTTCCAGAGAATCCGGAGATCCGTGATAAAAGACTGCTCCCGCACATATTTTAGCTGTAACTTAACCTTGGTAGGCCGGATCAGTTCCAGGTAAGCGGCTTCCGGGTCCGCGGCCCCCGCCAGGAGGCTCCCTTCGTCGGGGTTCCAGATGGAGGCCCAATCGGTAATCCCCGGTCGCACACTGAGGATAGGTTTTTCCTCAACCGTGAACATATCGGTGTAGCACTTCACTTCGGGCCGCGGCCCCACCAGGCTCATGTCCCCCAAGAGGACGTTGAACAGTTGGGGCAACTCATCCAGCTTGTACTTCCGGAGCTTGCGGCCGATGTGGGTGATGCGGGGATCGTCATCCGGGGTGGAAGGCCCCCCCACCCGCTCCGCATTCAGCACCATGGTGCGGAATTTGAAAATGCGGAAGCATTTCCCATGAAGCCCCACCCGCACACCCCGATAAAACACCGGGCCGCCATCCTCCCGGCGGATGAGCCAGGCAATACCCGCCAACAGCGGACCCAGGATCACCAGTCCAACTGCCGAAGATATGATGTCAAAAATCCGTTTCATAAAATAAAGTTGCCACCAAATTTCTGGAAAGTCATTTCTGCTATTCTTAGAGGTTCGAGCTCAACCCGGCCGGCGGGCGATGATCGAGACGATAAAGGAGTTGTCCGCGTGGCGAGGCTGCAGCGCCTCTTCGATGCGAGAAGCAAGAAAGTAGAGCCCCGGCACCGGCGCCAGAAACTGGCTCCAGCCGCCATAATAACGGCGGTCGACAATCTCAAAACGAGCGTCGTATAGGGCCTCCACCTGGCGGGTATAGAGGCAGAGGTTCGTATAGCTGCGACCGCGCAACCGACGGTAGTACTGGGTCAGGACATTGGCCCTGCCGGTCTCGAAGTTGATAAAGATTCCCCCGGGCCGCAGCACGGAGAGTATCCAGTCGAGCCACCGGCTATACTCCTCCAGGTTTCGCGAATTGTAGAGAACCGTCTTGATGAACACCGCATCATACTGCCCCCGGTGCTGGTGCGTCTCTTCCGGCGCGCAATACCTGAATTTTACCTGACGCGCAAGGTCAAATCGTTCGGCATGCTGCATCGCCTTGTGATGGGCGGCACTGCTTGATTCCAGGCCGGTGAGACTCCATCCCAATTGGCGACCCAAGTAACAACTAAGCAATCCGTCGCCATAACCCACCTCAAGAACCCGGCTGCCGCCTGGTACGATTTCTCGCATAATCCCCAGGGCATCCCGTAGCACGCCTTCCCACATCCGGGCCGCACCTCCGGCTGCCAATCCGGCATGAAGTTCGGGAGTCGCCGCATTCGAATTATCTTGTAAAATATTGTTCATGCAATCTGCATGATATGGTAACTTTTTTTTCTCAATCGTCTTGCTTTTGGCCAGGCTTTCCATATGCCCGGCGTATTCAGCATATATTTTATCGGCATCCCCATATTCATTAAAAAAGGCCAGGGCGTGGGCCGACATCTGGTCCCGCAGATCGCGATTATCCAAAAGTGACTCAATAGCCAGGCAAAGCCCATCCAGGTTTCCCGGATGGTAATTGAGGCCCAAACCGTAGTCGCTTATCAGCTCTGCCATCTCGCCTTCCAGAGATGAGATGAGCGGCAGGCCGGCGGAGAGATATTCAAAAGGTTTATTGGGGAGCCTATCCTTTTCGCATGCGTAGGGCACCAATCCCAGGTATCCATGGGCCAGCAAGGAGCCGATTTCCGGGGCATCCAGCCACCCGGGCAGAAGGACATTCGACAATCCGGCGCTTTCCCGGCGCAGGATTCCAGCTTGCTCGCCCGTGCCGGCCAGGATAAAGCACACATCTTTACGGCCCGCAGACTCCATCCGGCGGGCTGCCTCCACCAGGAGCCGCAACTCGTAAGAGAAACCAAAAGTTCCGATAAAGAGCAGGAGCTTCTTTCCTTCCTGACCTTGCAGCCATTCCGGTAATTTGTTGGACTCTGGAACGATAGGTGCCTTCTTCGGAGCCTTATAGCCGAGCAGAAAGACCCGGTCCCACTCTCCTGCGCCTCTCTCCGCCTTTTCCAGAGCCCACTTCAGATAACCCCTGGACACGGCGATGAGACCATCGGCCTCTCGCAACAGGGCGCGTAAGCGCCGGAAATCGAAGTGGAGAGCCAGGTGCCCTAATTTATCGGAGAAAATATTGGGGAGATTGGCCAGCAAGACGTCAGGCCATAGATCCCGGATGTCCACCAGCACCGGAATATTTCTGCGGCGAGCATAACTTACCGCTTCAAAAGCCAAATGGTGGCAGGGCATCGAGGTAACAATGACCTCCGGAGGCTGCAATCCCGGAGCCTTTTGCCTGAATTTTCTGGCGACCAGGCGATGATCAAGGTAGCGAACCGGCGAAATATTGCTCGAATAACCGCAACCGTGCAAGACTTGCAAGGTCAGTCCTGGAGACAAGGGAACTTCCTGCTCATTTTGAGACAGCATCACCTTGCGTTGATGTTCAAAGGCGCTCACCCACCAGCGAACTCTATGGCCGCGATCCACCAAATGATCGGCCAGCAGCCCGGTGCGCATCTTGCGAACCCCGGGCTGCAAGGGCAGGGGTTCACCGATTTGAATCAGCCAAACCTTCATGACAAATATTTTCAGGTAGTGGTTAAAGTCTTTATAAGGGTATCTGACGGAGCTCTAAGGCTGCAATGGAAGTTGTCATCAGCCGACCCCGACCTACCGAGTCACCTGAGATAAGGCTAGGCTTAGCCGGCTCAGGCAACCAAGTATGACTCAAACCTCCGGGCCCACAGTTCCAGGGCCAAGGGGGAGAAAATATCCTTTTCCCCCAAGCGTCCCAGCACCTGGCCTTGGCGCAGATAGTGGTCATACCGCCGCTGCATTTGTCGGGGGTCAATCAAGCCCAGATGGGCCGTCACCCATTCTTCGGCCAGGATTTGGCGGATGGACTTCTGCAGTTCCTGCCGCAGCCAACTCGTTTGGGGAACCAGGAATCCTTTCTTATCCCGGCGCCACACCGTGGCCGGCGGCAGGAACGGCTCCACGGCCTTGCGAAAGATCCACTTGGTCCAGCCCTGGTGCAATTTGTACTCCGGGGGCAGTGGGGCTAGCAGGCACACCAGGCGATAATCGAGATACGGCAGCCGTAATTCCCGGGCGAAGGCCATGGACATCCGGTCTTCATAATGCACTAGCGCCGGCACCGACAGATGTTGAATGTCAGCCAACTGCCGTCCCACTACCCCGCTGCCATCCAGAGAGACGAAACTCCACGGCCTGTCCCGCAGCCGCCGTCCCCGAACGTCTAACTCGGGTAGCCGCAACGAGGGTGAGAGATAGCGCTTGGCCTCTTGATAGGTAAACTCGGGAACCACCACGCCGTTGCGCCAGAACTGAAAAAGGGTCTTGATCGCCTCGGACCACCGTCCCTTGGCCGCCAACTCCTGAATATAAAACCACAAAAATTTGTTGTAGCCGCACAGGCTCTCATCAGCACCCTGGCCGCTAAACAGCACCGTGACCCCCAGGCTTCGGGCCCGCTCCATCAGCAGGTAATGGGCCAGGGTGGAAAAGCTGCCGATGGGTTCGTCGTTGAACCACGACACCTCGCTCATCAGGTCAAAGGCGACATCAGGTTGGTAGTTCAGGGTTACTTTCTCCACCGGACGCTGGAGATGATCGGCCACGATGTCGATGAAGGGCTGTTCGTCTTGTTTCCCTTCGGCATCTATAGCCGAGAACATCCTGATGTCATCCCGGTCCGGCCCCAGGGCGTGCACCACCCCGGCTATAGCTGAAGAATCGATACCGCCGGACACCAAGACGCCCAAGGGAACGTCGCTTCGCAAACGCACTCGCACCGCGTCTACAAAGATATTACGCACCTCTTCGATGAGGGCCGCAGTGTCGGCCACCGCAGGGCTGGAGGCGGCCAGGCTGAAATAGCGCTCGGGGGCAATCTGCCATTGGTCCGAAGCAGCCAGTGATATGGTGGCAAAGTGACCCGGCGGCAGTTCCCGGATGCCCCGGAAAAACGTCTCGGACCCGGTGCAGAGCAGGGACTGGGTGAGAAAGGCATTGACCGTGGCCTCGTTCACCTGGAACCTGCGGCCGGACGCAGCTAAAATGGCTTTGATCTCCGAAGCTGCCAGGAGCCCCCGCTGGTCCGCGTAAAGGTAAAGAGGTTTAACCCCAAACCGATCGCGAGCCAGGAGCGCGGTGCCGGCCTCCAGGTCCAGAAGCACCAGGGCCCACATGCCGTTTAACCGGGCAAACGCCGCCGTGCCCCAGACGATCAGGGCCTGCAAGAGGACCTCGGTGTCACCGGTGGTGGTGAAGGTGACGCTGGCGGCGGCCAACTCGTCGCGTAACTCCAGGTAGTTGTAAATCTCTCCATTATAAATGAGCCTAAACCGGCCGTCGGGCGACACCATGGGCTGTCGAGAAGCATCGGACAGATCCAGGATCTTAAGGCGGAGATGCCCCAACCCGATGTCCACCCCCTGGCAGCGGCCATACCACTCTCCTGAACCGTCCGGTCCCCGATGGGCCTGAGCCCGCATCATGACGCCGACAATCTGGCGGATCCCTCGGGGACCAAATGCCCCCAAAGCGCAGGCTATTCCACACATACGTTACTTTTCCTATTCTCTTGCCGTTGACTTTTAAATATACGACTAGAGCTCTTCTCGTTCTTCAACAGGCTGCGCCCAATGAGCAAGATAGGCCCTTTACTATTGGAATGGGATATCATCAGAATAAGCGACCAACACACATTAAGGTTCCCAATATAATTATATAATCATAACTCAATATTTGGTTAATCACTTAATAACTCCTCATAAAGATTGACTAATTTTTTTGACTCTTTCTCCCAGTTATATTCCTGTACAACGAGGCGGTGACCTTCTGCCCCCATCTGTTTCCGAAGTGAAGGGTCTTTCAACAGCTGAATGATGCCTTGAGCATAAGCATGGTAATCATCCGGCGGCACCATTATGGCGCATTTATTATTTCCCACAAATGGGCGGCTCGGCGGCAAGTCGCTGAGAACTACCGGCATCCTGAGGGCCATGAATTCAAACAGCTTCTGCGGAATATTGTTATGATATTTCGGATGATCCGGTAACGGGATAATGCCAATTTTGGCCTTGGTAATCTCTTGCGATATCTGGTCATGGGGAACCAGACCGGTTAGGGAAAAACGCTCCTTAACTCCCCGGCGAGATAATCTTTTGGTAAACCAGTCCATCTCTTCCACCAGGCCGATGAATCGCCATTTCACGGCGTAACCCAGATCCACGAGGAGGTCATCCACCCCGAAACAGAATTCAAGCAAACCCCTGGAGATGCCGCCATGAAAAACGATATCAAATTGCTTCTCCTGCTCGTTTTGCCCCGGATCCGGAAATAAAGATAGCATAGGATAATTATGTAAGACGACCACACGTTGGGCAAAAGGACGCAGCAAAGCGGCGGTGCCTTCGTCAGCGACGGTGACGGCATCGCAATAACGCGCCGCATATTTTAATTGCCAGCCCACTAAGTGTGAAAACGACCCGCGGAGGTAATCCCCTATGCCGGGCCGCAGGAGCACATAACTTTCAAAGTCCTCCATGCAATCCAACACTATGGGGCGTCTCAAGATTTTTTTAAGTCTTGCCCCCCAAAAAATAAATTCCGGCGAATAATAATGAAATAGCGAGGCGCCGGAACCAACGGCTAGCCTGTAGGCCAGATTGCAACGCTTAATTCGTTGAACTAATCGCCAGTTTAAGGTAGGGATGACGAATTCTCCCAAGGAGTGCAAATGAACTCGATAATCATAATTTTCTTCGGGTAAGGGATGGGCCGCCAGCAATACCTGGTAACCGGACTGGGCCAGGGTGAGGCAATGCCGGTGGTATACGCGCATGTGTCCGGCCCAGTGCCCAGGACCCAATAGCATCACCAGCGGCTTGTTACCATTTGACAAAATAGTCATTTCCTGTTGCCAGGATTTACCAACCTGCGGCCCGCTCTTTCAGGTGAGGGGGAAGAAAGGCGTATAAACGGTATATTAATTGTTTTGAAATAAACCAGGCAGTATTAAACAATATTTTATAAGAAAATCTTTCTGCCTTTGAATAAGATGAATTTCTCTTTGTTATCTGCATAATAAATAACTATCCCTTTCTGTAACTCCTCAGCCTTTATAAATATTACTTATCAAATATTGGTTGAAATACTTCTTTTCCAAAGGTGATATAACTTGCGTGCGTAAACAATAGCACTTTGTGGCAGCATATTCTTTAGCTTTGCACGATAGTATGCCGAATTAGCCAATTCTTTATTCAATAATTCTCCTCTTCGCTTTACTTCCTTCTTATTAAAATCTGGGGTTTCAATCCAAATTGCGTCAATAGTTGAGAACCGGGGTATTTTTTCTACAGTAGAAAACATATCTGCAGGGAGGAATCCCTCGCTCACCATGCGCTCATATAGTTTTGTTCCCGGGTAAGGTTGGGCTATTAAGCAAATAAAATCGATTTTCGGAGCAATTGCTTTCATCCTGGAATAAAAAGCAACAGCATTTTCAAACCGTAGTCTGGTTTCACCAGGATAACCATATATTATAAACACCGAGCAGGGGATTTTGTATTTATTTACAAGTCTTGCAACATCTAACGCCCTATCCAGATCTAGCTTTTTATTCATGCTTCTCAGTACATCTTTGTCACCATGTTCCAATGCAATGTTCATTCTCATACAATTGGATTGGGCAATGGCTTGCATTAATTCGTCATCTAAGGTATCAATACGAATACCATTAGGAGCGATCCAGCTAATCCTTTTGCCTCGCCGGTTTCTTTCTATTATTCCTTGTAGAATATCAAGGGCACGACTCTTATTTAGAGTAAAATTGTCATCTTCTATCTCTATATTGTTTACCTGGTACTTATCAACTAGCATGTCTATTTCCGCAAGAACCAGTGCGGCGGAACGTGGCCGCCAAGAATAGCCACAGACCGGATGGACTGAACAGAACTCGCAGTCAAAGGGACATCCCCGTGAAGTAATGATGGTAGCAGTGCGCCCAGCAAGCGCGTTTCGCTGGGACCTGATTATATATTCTTTAAATGGCAAAAAAGCTCTATCCGGAGGAGGAATAGTATCAAGATTTTCCACTCTGTTAGGAGACACCGACTCAAGAGTCTCTAGATGAGAAGTGGCGGCTACACCTTTGGGGAGAGGCCCAGTCTTCCCGTTCCTTAGATAATCCAAAAGTTCCGCTATCGGCAGCTCGCCTTCGCCGATTACTAAATAATCAGCCTGTGATTGCACGGCAAGCCGCGGTTGAGTACTGGGATATACACCCCCAAACACAACTGGTACATAATTAAGGGAGCCTTTGATTTTATCTATCAATTTGTGGCAGGTTAAAGCTAAATGAGAGAAAGGCCCGGAAACGCCAATAAGGTCTGTGTAAGATGGAATCCTATCCACTATTTCGTGGTTTTTTAGGCCGATTCTTAATAACCCTTCCGGGGTGATCTCCTGTATATTTCGTCCCTCATGAAGGGCATCAATTACCGTAACTTTGTGTCCATGTTCTTGAACATAAGATGCAATAGACAATATTCCTAAACACTGAGAAAAAATTAAGTCACTTTCACAACAAAATTCAAATGGAGGATTAATAAGGGTAAAATGCATAAATATTTCTCCAGTACCACGGATTTACCAACCTGCGGCCCGTTCTTTAAGGTAAGTTGGAAGTATGGGATATAACTGGTAAACAATATGTTTCGCAAGGAACCAGACGGTGTTATATAAAGCTGTATAAATTATTCGTTCCCATATTGAATAATAAATTTTTTGAATTTCCCCTTTTTCTTGGGGTAATAAATGACTATTCATTTCTGTAACCCCATTGCCCTTATAAATAATAATCTTGGATGGTATATGTAAATAGCCTACCCTGTCTCTCAAGATTATCTTTAACAGAAAATCATAATCAGCCGAGAATTGGAATTTAGTATTAAATCCATTTTCTCGTAAGAGAAGTGATCTATGCACAAACCAGGACTGATGGCAAATCGTTTTTCTA
>Ga0315268_10002187_pt1 | contig 22305 bp, 17 predicted proteins | sample C1_top_MG_FD_204535 | JGI IMG/M metagenome (GOLD analysis project Ga0315268, IMG submission 204535) | Sediment microbial communities from Yellowstone Lake, YNP, Wyoming, USA - C1_top | ecosystem: Environmental > Aquatic > Freshwater > Lake > Sediment | place: USA: Wyoming | collected 2017-08-01 | reverse complement strand
GTAGGTCAGCCAGTCCATCGCGCACCGCGTGTGATGAGCCAGCGTGTCGGCTGATACAGCCGACACGCGTCCGCCCTCACCGGGCGGCGAGGCAGTCGCGCCAATTCCCTCTGTACGCGTCGTCAGTTGAGGTCAGCCTCATCCCATTTTGCTGTTCAACAATTCGAGGAAACTGAACTATCGGCAACATGGCAGCACCTCCAGGCAAGCTGATCTGCCCGAGTAATGCCACCAGTACGGCAACATGTCAATTGATCGGGCCGCCGACTAGGCGCATCGCAAACGTCGAGATACTTGGAGCTTTTGGACGTGCGTGGTAAACTGGCGGTAGAAAATGGGGAGAAGGTGGTGTACGCGAGATGCAAGATCGGAAAGCAACGAGTATCGCTTTTAGCAACATTGCCCTCATCAAATATTGGGGTAATCGCGACCACGCGTTGCGCTTGCCATCCAACTCGTCGCTTTCGATGAACATTGCCGCGTTGACGACGACCACGACGGTCGAGTTCCGCTCCGACCTGGCTAACGATGTTGTCCAGATTGACGATGCTCAGGCGTGTGGCTCTGCACATGATCGCGTTGCGGCGCACCTCGATCGCGTTCGCGCACTGGCCGGCATTACGACGAAAGCTAATGTGATTTCTTACAACAATTTTCCTGCCGGAACCGGCTTGGCTTCTTCTGCTTCTGCGTTCGCCGCACTGACGGTGGCCGCGTGCGCCGCCGCAGGTCTGCAACTCTCAACCGATGAGCTTTCCCGATTGGCGCGGCGTGGCTCTGGCTCGGCGTGCCGGAGCGTGCCGGCTGGTTTTGTGCTCTGGGATGCTTGCGCCGAGGACAATTGCTCGTTTGGTCGGACGATTGCTGCGGCCGATCATTGGGACTTGCGCGATGTGGTCGCCATCGTCGAATCGGCGCACAAAGCCACCGGTTCGACCGAAGGGCATTGGCTTGCCGACACGAGTCCGCTCCAGGCGGCGCGCGTCGCCAGCACGCCGGCGCGATTGGAACGCTGCAAGGCGGCGCTCCTCTCACGTGATTTCTCTGCGTTGGCTCAAGTGATCGAAGAAGATGCGCTGATGATGCACGCGGTCATGCTGACCAGCACGCCCTCGCTTCTTTACTGGCGTCCGGCGACGCTGGCCGTGATGCAGGCTGTCCGCACCTGGCGCGAGGATGGCATGCCCGTCGCCTTTACGATTGACGCTGGACCGAATGTCCACTGCATTTGCCCCGCCGATTCTGCTTCTCGAGTCGAGACTCTCCTTCATTTCCTCGCCGGCGTCGAGCGTGTTCTGGTCAGTAGGATCGGGGAAGGCGCTCGTTTGACCTCTTAGCTGGCTAGTGTTCAATCGCGTATTCATTCGCCCGCTGCCGCCCATCCTAGTCGTGGTTGGCGGTCCGTCGTTGTTGGTCAAAATTCGCCTAGACTCTCGGACTAACTGGCGGTATAATGTCGGCGAAGAGAGTGTGGAAAGCGAGGAAAGCGAATGTCATTACTGGTTACGGTGATTGCCTTTTTCTTGGTGTTGGGACCGTTGGTGTTCTTTCACGAGTTGGGTCACTTTTTGCTTGCCAAGCTCGGACGCATCCGCGTGCTCGAGTTCGGTTTTGGCTATCCGCCGCGCATCTGGAAATTCTGGCAGAGTCCGGGGAACATCACGATTGCAGGCGTGCGCATCGCCATTCCCAAGAATTTCAAAGCGCCGCTTGCGCGCGAGGATGCGGAGCGACTTTTCAAACGGCCCGAAACAGACAAGTCAGCCGGCTTTGGATTCCTTGACAAGTTGCCATTGCCGGGCGACGTGATGGAAGTGATGGAGAAGGGGCGGCTGGTGGAGGCGACTTTTGCTTTGCAGGCTGATGGCAGCCGCGTCTTGCAAAGCATCAAGCTGCTCGACCCTTCGACCGAAAATGCAGAGAGCGTCCAATCCTCGACCTTTGTGCGAGGCGAGGTCAGCGATTATGCGCCTGGAACGGAATACACGCTCAACTGGATGCCGGTCGGCGGCTTTACGCGGATGCTGGGCGAAGAAGACCCCAGCGCGCCCGATAGCTTTGCCGCCGCGCCCAAGCGCTGGCGCACGGCGACCCTGGTTGCCGGACCAGGCATGAACATCGTGCTGGCCTTTGTCATTTTTGTCGTGATGTTCATGTCGGGCACGCCGGAGCCAAAAGAGGTGGCCGTTGCCATCGGCTCGGTCAACCCAGGCGCGCCGGCCGACGCCGCCGGACTCAAGCCGGGTGACCTGATCCTGGCAATCAACGGGCAAAAGACCACCACGACGCAAGAGGTCAGCCAGATCACGCGCGCCAACCTGGGCAAGGAAATCGTGCTCTCGGTTCAGCGCGACCAGGACAAGTTTGATCTGCGCATCACACCTCGCCGCGCCGACGAATTTGATCCGACGAAAGAAGGCCCGCTGGGCATCACGATTGGCGAGCAAGCTTTGAGTTGGAGCCTGCGCTACTATTCAGTTGTGCAAGCGGTGCCGCTCGGCTTGCAGGCGACCCTCGGCAGCATAGGAGCGACCGTTTTTGCGCCCGTCGCCATTATCCGAGGGCTGATCCCTGCCAGCGAAGCGCGCCCCATCGGCCCGGTGGGCATCGCACAGGTGGCCGGCGCCCAGGCCGAAGCCAGCCTCCGGCTGCGCGGCCTGTTCCCGATTTTGCAGTTGGCCGGGTTCCTGAGCATCGCCATCGGACTGACGAATCTGCTGCCCTTGCCCGCACTCGACGGCGGTCGTTTGCTGTTCATCCTCGTCGAGGTGATTCGCCGCCGCCGAATTGACCCAAAGAAAGAAACCGTTGTGCATCTTGTGGGCATGGCCCTGCTTTTGACGCTGTTGGTCGTCATCACACTGCAAGACATTCTTAACCCGATCGTGATTCCCAAGATGTTCTGATGAGTAGACCGAGGTTTGAGGCTCAAAATGAAGAACCGAAAGTTGCCGACAATTGAAGCTTTGCTCAAGCACCTGGCTGACGAGTCTCAGCCGCTCTCGGTCGCCAAGCTGTATGCGCTTTCCAATCTCGAGAAAGACGATGTCGAGCGCGTACAGGCCGCGTGGCCTACTTTGCCCGGCGAGAGGCGCAGTGCGGCGATGCGTCACCTCGTGGACATTACCGAGACGAACTTTGAGGTGAACTTTGAGCCGGTGTTCCGTCTGGCGCTCGACGATGCAGAGCCTTCGGTGCGGGAAGCGGCGCTGGACGGGCTGTCGGAAGACGAAGACCCGGCGCTGATTCCCGCGCTGGTCAGACTGATGCACAGCGATCCTGCCGAAGAGGTTCGCGCGGCGGCGGCGGGCGCGCTCGGTCACTTTGTGTATCTTGACGAGATCGAAGAGATTTCGCCCGACAGGATCACGCCGGCGCTCCAGGCCCTGCGCACAACCATCGCTTCGACGACCGAGCCGATTGCGGTGCGCCGCCGCGCGGTCGAAGCGATTTCGTTTTCCGGCGCGGAGGATATGCCGGATATTATTCGCCAGGCGTATGCTTCGCCCGACGAGACGATGCGCGTGAGCGCGGTGTTTGCGATGGGCAGCAGCGCCGACGAACAATGGATTGACACCATTATTTCCGAACTCGAAGCCCAGTCACCTGCGATGCGCTACGAAGCTGCTCGCGCCGCCGGAGAATTGGAAGCGCGCAACGCCGTGCCCACGCTCGCCCGTTTGCTCGACGATCCCGATATTGAAGTGCAGACGATGGCCGTTTGGGCTTTGGGACAGATCGGCGGCGACCGCGCTCGCAAACTGTTGGTGCAAGTCACCCAAGGCAATGACGAGGCTCTGGCCGAAGCCGCCACCGAAGCGCTCGGAGAAATGGATTGGATGCATAGCCTCGAGCGGGATATGCCCCTGTTCGTCTTTGATCCTCACGCCGACGAGGAAGACGAGTGACGCTGCTGCTCTCCATCTTTGCTAACGATGTCCTGCCAATTTTCCTGGTCGCCTCGGTTGGATATTTGCTCGCCCATTATCTCAAAGCTGATGTCAAGACGCTTTCGCGCATCACGTTCAATGCGCTCGTGCCATGTTTAGTGTTCAGCTTGCTCGTCACGTCCAAGATCAGCGCGGACGAGTTCGGGCGTATGGCGCTGTTCACTGCATTTCTCATTTTGGGTATTGGATTGATCGGGCGACTGGTCACGCTTCCGTTGCGGCTCGACCGGGCTATGCTCAGCGCATTCCTGATCGTGGTCATGTTTTCGAACGGCGGAAACTATGGGCTGTCCGTCAGTATGTTTGCCTTTGGTCAAGCTGCGCTGGCTCGCGCCACGATTTATTACATCACGAGCACTGCGATGATGTACACAGTGGGCGTTTTCCTTGCCAACAGCGGCCACCAGAGTCTCCGCGAAGCAATCGTCGGCGTGCTCAAGATTCCGGCTTTGTACGGCGTTCTCGCCGCCTTCGGCGTGCTATTGACGGGCATTATTGTCCCGCCGGTTGTGATGCGCCCAGTTCAACTCCTCAGTGAGGCTGCCCTCCCGTGCATGATTCTGGTGTTGGGGATGCAGTTGGAGCGGACGACGAAGGTGGAACAACCGTTGTTGGTCGGACTGGCGACCTGCCTGTCGTTGGTTGGGACGCCGCTGTTGGCCTGGGGGTTGGTCAAGGTCTTGGGATTGAGCGGCGTGGCACAGCAAGCCGCGATGATCGAGTCTTCCATGCCGACGGCGGTGGTGACGACGATCCTAGCTTTGGAATATCAGGTCGCGCCCAGCTTTGTCACCAGCACTGTATTTCTTTCCACACTCCTCAGCCCTTTCACAGTGACGTTGATTATCGCGTTCCTGCAACGATGAGCAAATGTGATAGAGGCGCCGACTGGCCTGATTCAGCAGTCTAAAGCCTGCGCTCCGAACCTTTGACTGCATGGAACTCGTCTCGATTTTCGCCAACAACATTCTGCCGATCTTTCTAGTCGCCGGGGTGGGCTTTGTGCTTGCGCGCAAGCTTCACGCCGATGCTATGACACTTTCGCGCGTGACTTTGTACGCGCTCTCGCCGTGCTTGGTGTTCAACCTGCTCGTCAACGCCCAGGTCAGCGCGAGTGAGTTTGGCCGCCTGTTGCTGTTCACGCTGGGCACGATCCTGGGCATCGGCGCGATCACGTGGCTGGTCACGCGCGCGCTGCAGCTCGACCGCGTGATGGTCAGCGCTTTCCTGGTGGCGGTGATGTTTGCCAATGGGGGCAATTATGGCTTGCCGCTCACCTCTTTTGCTTTCGGCCAGGCAGCGCTCACGCGCGCCACGATCTATTTTGTCATCAGCGTCGTCCTGACGTATACTTTGGGTATCTTCCTGGCTTCCAGCGGGCGGCGCAGCGCGCGCGAGGCTTTGTCGGGCGTGTTCAAGATTCCGTCGGTGTACGCTGCGATTGCTGCGGTGATTGTGGTCGCCACTCAAGTGACCGTGCCGCCGGTCGTGATGCGCCCGGTCGAGTTGCTCAGCAATGCGGCCATCCCCGTCATGTTGCTAGTGCTGGGGATGCAGTTGGAACGCGCGGCAAAACCCGAAAAACTGCAACTGGTTGGACTGGCTGTCGGGTTGCGGTTGATCGTCTCGACGCTGTTGGGTTTTGTGCTGGCGCAAGTGTTGGGGCTGGATGGCGCTGCACGGCAAGGCGGCATCATCCAGGCGGCGATGCCGGTCGCCGTGGTGACGACTATCCTGTCCACGGAATTTCAGACCGAGCCGGCGTTTGTCACCAGCGTGGTGTTCTTTTCCACTGTACTCAGCCCGCTCACGCTGACGCCGCTCATTGCCTTGCTGGCGAATGGCCGGTAGCAGATAGCAGATAGCCGATGGCAGATCATATCACACTCCACATTTCACGTTTCACGTTTTACATTTTTCTGCTGACATCACTCCTGATGCCGCAGCGCAGCGTGTTTGCACAGGGAATCACGGCCACGAATGTGTCAGCCGATTACTCTTTTGCCCAGCGGATGACGTTTCACGTCACGGCGCGGAGTGATGTTGACATCAAGAAGGCAGAGGTTGTTTTTCGTGTGCGGAATGGAGCGGAAAAGCGCAGCGCTGGAACTTTTACGCCGGGCAAAACGATTGATGCAGTGTACGTGGAACAACTGGTCGGCGGGGTGTTTCCGCCTTTCAGCACGGTCACGTTCTGGTGGGAGTTGACCGATGCGGCCGGCCGCAAGGTCTCCACGCCGATGCAATCCATCGAGTATCTGGACAATCGCTTTGCCTGGCAGGATGTCGTGGAAGGCAGCTTGCGCGTGCGTTCGTATGCAGGCGATCCGGCGTATGCGCGTGCTGCGCTCGACGTGGCTCGCGCGGCGCTGCCTCGATTGAACCAGGAGCTTCAGGCTCCGCTTCCGCCGCGCGTGGACATTTATCTTTATTCATCGCTCGAAGAGTTGCAGAGCGCGCTCTTGCTGGCCGGGCGAGATTGGCAGGGCGGCCAGGCGAGGCCGGACTTGGGTGTGGTGCTCGTCGCCGTTCCGCCGGGGCAGGGGGCGCTGGCGCAAATGAAGCGCGATATTCCTCACGAGCTGACGCACCTGCTGGTTTACCAGGCGACCGGCGTGGGTTACGTGCGTGTCCCACGCTGGCTGGATGAGGGATTGGCTTCTGCCAACGAAGAACTGGCGCAACCGGCTTATCAGCTTGCACTCGAATCGGCGTTTCGCGAGGGACAGCTCATCCCCATCGAGACCTTGTGCGCGCCGTTTTCGACGGATGCCGGCGAGGCTCAGCTTTCGTATGCGGAAAGCCAGAGCCTTGTCCAGTTCATTCGCAACACTTATCCGGACGGGATACGCAAATTGTTGGGCGCGTACACTGGCGGGGCGACGTGCAGTGGCGGCGTGGAGCAGGCATTGGGCAGCACGCTTGGCGCGCTCGAATGGAAGTGGCGCACGTCGCTCGGGCCGCAGGGCGCCTGGCTGGCGCTGGCGAACTCGGTCGGCGCGTGGGTGGTGTTGGCGATAATAGTTTCCGTGGCCTTGTTGCCGTTTGCGTTTGCGAGACAAAAAGGGCTGGGGAGCCGAGGGGCAGGGGAACAGAGGGGTGGACGATAGGACGTTCAACGAAGAATTGAATCGCGGGGCGAGGTTGCTTTCGCAAGGCAAGGCGCAACAAGCGCAGGCGATTTTGGAGCGGCTGCTAAAGCATCGCCCTGACGACGTCTCGGCGGCGATCAACCTGGGCGGCGCGTACATCTTGAACAAGCAGTTCAAACGCGCTGTCCCGATCCTGGAAGCGGTGGTCGAACGCGAGCCGCGCAATGCGATGGTGTGGACGAACCTCGGCGCGGCTTACCTGGGCAATCCCGTCCTTGCCACTCGTGAAGATCAAGACAAGGCTATCGCCGCGTTCGAGCGCGCGTTGGAATGTGACCCGGCCGCGCCGCACGTGGCGTACAACATTGGCTTGATCTATCGAGATCGAAACGACCGTGACCGCGCAATTCACTGGTTCACTCGCGCGCTGCAAGGCAACGCGCTCGACAACGACGCACGGCGAATCCTTGAACGGCTGCAGCGGGACGACCACTGACCGCCGACGGCAGACCGCAGCACACGAGATCACATACAACCGTGGCAAGCAGCGGTCCGTCGTCTGCGGTCTTGAAAGGATGCCGGTATGGCTGAAAACAAATCTGTCGTGGTGTTCGATCTTGAAACTCAAAACGCGTTCGACGACGTGGGTGGCTATCGCAATACGCGCGCGCTCAAGATGTCGGTCGGCGTGACGTGGAACAGCCTAGACCAGGCCTTTCATCGTTACGGTGAACAAGACGTTCCCGCGCTCATCGCGGAACTCAAATCGGCTGCGCTGGTGGTGGGATTCAACGTGCTGAGTTTTGATTACGAAGTGTTGATGGCCTACACGACCGAGCCGCTGCGGAACTTGCCGACCACCGACATGCTCGATCACATTTATCGCCGGCTGGGCTTTCGCGTCAAGCTGGATGACCTCGCTCGCGCCACGCTCAATGTCCAGAAAAGCGGAGACGGGCTGGATGCAATACGCTGGTGGCGTGCGGGAGAGCTTGAGAAACTGTATGCTTATTGCGAGAAAGACGTGGAGGTCACGCGGCTGCTTTACGAGTTTGGCAAAAAGAACCGCTACGTGCAGTTCTATGACAAGCGATATAAATTACAGCGCGTGCCGGTAAGTTGGTGAGAATCCCAGATTGCCACCTGCGTGCCAATCATCTTGGCAAGCTGGATGTACCCTTACGTCCGCGATATGACCGCGCTGGAGAAGGCGCTCCAATCCAATGAGTGGAAGAACCGCCGCCGCACATTCCTCACACTTGTATCCACATCTGACAGCCAAGTGCTGGCTCCGATTATGAGCTAAGACTTAGTGTCTCGCCCGCGCTCGATTTAGGGCCTTTCCCATATCCGGTCGAACAAATCCACTTTTGATCGGCCCCACCATGCGAGACTGCCGTGCATTGTCGAAAGTGCGCGCGCAGTCTCTTCGTTTGTGCCAACCCAACGATCATCGGCTGACTTGTCGCTAACGATGCTGTTCTGTGGTATCATTGCACAACTGGCTGCGATTCTCGCGCCCTCTCAGAAGACGCTCGATCTGCCTTTGTTTTGCCTTTCCGGGTAAAAGTGCACCGAGATCTCAATGGATTTGTGAGTTGAAGCTCAAACATCTCGAACTCCAAGGCTTCAAGACCTTTGCCACCAAAACCGAATTCGTCTTCCCCACGGGCATCACCGCCATCGTCGGCCCGAATGGATCGGGCAAATCTAACGTCGCCGATTGCGTCCGGTGGGTGCTGGGTGAACAATCCTATAGCATCTTGCGCGGCAAAAAGACCGAAGACATGATCTTTGCGGGCAGCGACCAGCGCGCGCGGGCGGGCATGGCCGAAGCGCTGCTCACGCTCGACAATTCGAGCGGCTGGCTGCCCGTCGAGTTTGCCGAAGTCGTCATCGGGCGGCGCGCGTACCGTTCGGGCGAAAACGAGTATTATCTCAACGGCAGCCGCGTGCGCCTGCGCGATGTGATGGATTTGCTGGGCGCGAGCGGCCTGGCTCGCCGCACCTATGCCGTCATCGGTCAAGGCCTGGTGGATCAGGCGCTTTCCTTGCGCCCGGAAGAGCGGCGCGAGTTGTTCGAAGAGGCGGCGGGCATCGCTCACTACCAGAGCAAGCGCGACGAAGCCTTGAAGCGGCTTGACGAGACGCAGCGCAACCTGGAGCGCGTGCGCGACATTCTCACCGAGATCGGCCCGCGCCTGCGCGCACTTCAGCGCCAGTCCGAGCGCAGCCAACAGTACGAGCGATTGGTGAGTGAACTGCGCGATTTTCAGCGCACGTGGTACGGCTTTCACTGGGGCCACGCGCAAGAAGCGCTACGTGTGGCGCGTCAGGCAGCCGAAGTGCAAGGCAAGCTGTTGCAAGAACGCCAGACGGAGCTTGTGGCATTCGGCGACCGCCTCGATCAGTTGCGTGCTGAACAGGCCGCCCTGCGAACCAAACTGGTCGAGTGGCAGAGGCAATCGGCTGCGCTGCACGCACAGGCCGAAGCGGTCCAGCGCGAGCTGGCGGTGATGACAGAGCACGCTCGCTTGCTCCAACAGCAGCGAGCCGAACTCGAAGCCGAAACGCAACCACTCCAGGAACAGCGCGTTGCTCAGGCCGAGCGCGTGACGCAGGCCGAAGTGGAATTGGCCGCGCTTTCTCAGCAACTTGCAGCCGCGCAAGCCGACATCTCCGAGGTGCAGGAATTGCTTGCCGCACGCCAGGCCGAGCGGCAGACCCTTGCCGGGCTGCGTCGTGCCGCAGAAGACCTCGCCCGTCGCCTTGCGTCCGATGCCGCCGACTGCCGAAATCGCCGCTCACAGTTGGCCGAGCGCAAGTCTGAGCTTGAGCACGAGCAGGCCCAACACGTCGGCGAGCAAGCGCAACTGCAATCCGAGCTAGAGCCTCAGCGGCAGACCATCGCTGAACTTGACGCGGACATTTCTACGCTCGTGGCGCAGAGCAACGCGCTCAAGGTGCAAGCCGACGCCAAAGCCGCTGAAATCGCCGCGTCTCAAAAGCGCCAGGCCGAGTTGGACGAGCAATTGACCCAGGCTCGCGCCGTGGAAACACAAGTGCGCGCGCGGTACGAGGCCCTGGGCAAAGTCCGCACCGAGATGGCCGGCTACGATGCCGGCGCGCGCGCTGTGTTGGCCGCGCGCGACAGCGTGCCCGGCGTGCGCGGTGCGCTGGTCACGCTGGTCCAGGTGGGCGATGAGTGGGAGCGTGCTATCGAGTCCGCGCTGGGTTCCGATGCGCAGGCCGTCGTCGTGGATGATTGGCAAGCTGCGCAAGCGATTGCCGCGCGCAACCTGGGCCGCGCCACACTGCTGCCGCTCGACGCGATGCGCGCTCAACAAGAGGCTGCCGAACGCCAACACCGCGAGCAACTGGAGCAAGCCGAACAGCGGCGGCGCACGCTGCGCGAATTGACCGAGCGGCAACAGCAGTTGCAAAGTCAACTGGCCGAGGAACGCCGCCGCAAACAGCGTGAGCTGATCGAACAACGCCGCCGCGAAAAGCGCGAACAGCTTGAACAGCGCCAGCGCGAAATGCTCGAGGCGCGTCCGTGGTGGCGCAAGCTGGTTGACCGCATTTTCAACATCCAGCCGATGTCGCCCGAAGAATTTGCTGCCGATGTCGAGCTGGACGATGTAGTGCTGTATGAACCTGACGCTCAAATCGTCGAGGCAATTCGCGGCGAGATCTTGTCGGTTGTTCATGATCCACAGCCGATCAAGCCGGAAAGAATTCCAAACCCGCCGCGCAATCCGTGGCGAGTGGCAGCGAGCGTGGTGACGTGTGAAGACGTGATTCGTCCCGCTGTGGATGCATTGCTGGGCAATGTGTACCTTGCCCAGGATCTGGCCGAAGCTCAACGTATGTTGCCTGATCTTCCGCCAGGTGCAATGGCGGTCACCCGCGCGGGTGAGGCCTTGCGTCACTCGGGTGTGATGACGGCTGGCGTTGGGTCGGAAGCCGGCTCGGGCTTGCTCACTCGCGAGCGCGAGTGGCGCGAGCTGCCAGCGCAAATGGCAATCGCACAGCAGCACGCGCGGCAAATCGAAGCGGCGCTTGACCATGAGGCTAAACATCAGGCCGACCTGGAGCGCGACCGCACTGGCCTCCTGAAGAGCATGGATGACCTGAATAAGCGCATTCGCTCTCGCACTCAGGAACGCGATGTGCTGACCCGCGCCACCGAGCGGCTCGACCAGCAAATCGCTTTCCAGGCCAAGCTTATCAAGCAGGCGCAGACTGATATTGACGCGCTGCTCGAAAAGGACACGGGTCTGGCCGCAGAACTCGAGTCGCTCGCGGCCAGGCAGCGGGCCGCCGAAGGCGAGATTCAAGCCGCCGACGAAAAGCTCGCCGCGCTGCCGCTCGAAGAGTTGACAGCGCAACTGGCTCAACTCAGAACGTCTGCCGCCGTTGCCGGCCAGGCCGTGCAGGGCCAGCAGTCCATTGTGCGCAATGAGCGCCACTCGCTCGCACAAGTCGAAGCGCAACTCGCCGCGCGGGCGTCGCGCGCAGCTCTATTTATGCGCGAGGCCGCCGCGCTCGAATCCAGGCTCGAAGCGCAGCAGGCGCGCGCAGTCGAGGCGGCCAGCCAAGTCGCCGAAGTGGATGCGCAACTGCAACCGGCTCAAGCAGAACTGGCGCGGCTCGAAGCCGAACAGCAGGCTATCGAAAATCAGGAGAGCACTATGCGCGCCCGTCTGCACGAAGCCGAAGGACATCACAACTCGGCGGTGTTGGAAGCGGGCCGCCGCGAAGATGAACTCAATAACCTGCGTGCAAGGATTGACGAGGACCTGGGACTCGTGGAGCTCGACATGGCCGAAGCGACCGGCCCGGTGCCGCTGCCGCTCAAGCCGATTGTAGAAGAGTTGCCGACCGTGACTGAACTGCCGGAAGGCATCGAGACGGAAATCCAGCGGCGCAAAGCGCAACTGCATCGCATCGGCCCCGTCAGCCCTGAGGTGCAGCAAGAGTTCAAGGAAACGCAGGAACGCTACAATTTCCTCACCACGCAGAATGAAGACCTGCAAAAAGCCATCGAGTCGCTCAACCAGGTCGTTGCCGAGCTGGACGAGTTGATGCGCAAGTCATTCGTCGAGACCTTTGAGGCGATCTCTGCCGAGTTCAAGAACACGTTCTCGCGGCTGTTCGGCGGCGGCACGGCCAAGATCATCTTGACCGACCCGGAGAACATCACGACGACCGGCATTGACATTATCGCTCGCCCGCCCGGCAAGCGCCAGCAGGGACTCGCGCTGCTTTCCGGCGGCGAGCGCACATTGACCGCTGCCGCGTTGTTGTTTGCGATCCTCAAAGTGCGCCCCACGCCGTTCTGCTTTTTGGACGAAGTGGACGCTGCGCTCGACGAAGCGAACGTGAGCCGCTTCCGCGAGATGCTCAAGGAACTCTCGGCGACGACGCAATTCGTCATCATCACGCACAACCGTGGCACGGTCGAGGCCGCCGACACGATCTATGGCATCACCATGAGCAGCGACAGCGCCAGCCGCGCATTGAGCCTGAAGCTTGAGAGCGAAGCGATTGCGGCGACGTGAGTGCCATCATCTGCTCGTCAGAGGACGTTGATGAATCAAAAATCCACTCTACGGAGTGTCTGTCATGCAAGCATACGGCCAGGGCTTTGCCCGCATCTACAATTTGAGATGGACCGGCTTTGCCGTGCAGATGGCGCCGCGCATTCAAGAATTGTATGAGCGCACGCCGGCAGGGCAGGTCAACAAATCGCTCCTCGATGTTTGTTGCGGCACAGGGCAATTGGCCGTTTACTTTTTGGAACGCGGCTACCGTGTGGCGGGTCTGGACCTTTCCGAGCACATGCTCCGCTACGCGCGTGAAAACGCGGCGCGCTATGTCGAGACGGGCCAGGCCAAGTTCGTGCAGGCCGACGCCTCCAACTTTGCCCTTGATGAACGATTCGGCCTGGCCGTCTCGACCTTCGACGCGCTCAATCATCTCCCCGATGAGCAGGCGTTGGCCGGCTGCTTCCGATCAGTCTTGAATGTGGTGATGCCGGATGGCTGTTTTATTTTCGACCTGAACACTCGCGCCGGCCTGATGCGCTGGAACAGCATCAACGTCGAAGAGGACGAACAAGTCGTCATCATCAATCGCGGCATCTATGACGGGCAGGGCAAGCGCGCCTTGACCCGAATCACGGGCTTTATCCATAATCCCGAAGGATTGTACGAGCGGTTCGCCGAGACTGCCTTCAACACGGTCTTTGAAATGAGCTGGGTGCGCCAGTCACTGTTGGACACGGGGTGGCGCGAGGTCTATTTTGCGCGCGGCCAGGATTTGGCGACTCCCATTGACGAGCCTGAACGTGAAGGGCGCGTGTTCATCGTGGCGAGAAAATGAGACGAATTGCAAGACGTTTGACGTTTGACGTTTCACGCTTCACGTCCTGCATTCTGTTTGCCGCGCTCGTCCTTCTCGCGTCGTGCGCGTCGGTTGATCCGCCTCGTCCTGCGCTGCGCACGCCGCGCGTCGTCTTTCCCACCGACGATCACCTTGCGTCCACGCGCACGCCCACGCCAACACCCACCATTACACCCACGCCGCGCCCCACGCCTGTCGCGCCGCCGATCACCGAATACCGCGCGCTGTGGGTGGATGGGTTCAGCCCCGGCCTGCAAACGCCAGAGCAAATCACGCAACTGATCCACGACTGTCAATCCATTAGCTGCAACGTCCTGCTGACGCAAATTCGAATTTATGCCAACGCCCTTGAGGCCAAATCGCCCGAGCCGCGCTCGGGCAATTTCCCGGAAGGCTTTGACCCGCTCGAGGATGTCATCAACAAAGCGCACTCGGCCTCGCCGCCAATTGAAGTCTATGCTTGGATGAATACTTTTCCCGTTTGGCCGACGGACGGCGACCCGCCTTCTTCATCGGCGCACATCCTCAACACGCACGGCCTTTCGGCGCCGGGAACGGAGATGTGGCTCGCGCTCAACGAGCAAGGCAACACGAGCGGCTCTGGTCTTTATTGGCTTGACCCTGGCAACCCGGACGCGGCGGCGTATGTCGTCAATCAGGTAATGGCTGTTGTCAAGAACTATGCCGTGGATGGCGTGCATCTCGATTTCATTCGATACGGTGGAGCGCAGTGGGGTTATAACCCGACGAGTGTGGCGCGCTTTCGAACCCGCTATAATCGAAGCGATACGCCAGCGCCGGATGATGCGCAGTGGTCACAGTGGCGGCGCGATCAGGTGACGTCGGTGGTGCGGCGTATCTGGCTGGAATCCACTGCTGTCAATCCGCGTATCAAAGTCTCTGCGGCGCTCATCCCGTGGGGCGATGGCCCGGCGAATGACCTTGAATGGACGAGTTCCTCGGCGTATCGCGATGTATTCCAGGATTGGCGCGCCTGGCTGCAAGAAGGTATCCTCGACATTGCCTTTCCGATGAACTATTTCCCCGATTCGTCAATGGCCTCAAACTTTGATCACTGGATCGAGTTCGAAAATAATCACCGCTACAACCGCCATGTCGTCATCGGCATGGGCAATTACTTGAACTCTCTCGACGAGACGCTTGCGCAGATTCGCCGCGTGCGAGGACATTCGGCGACCGGCGCGAGCGCCGACGGCCTCTCGCTCTATGTATACCATCAGACGGACAAGGACCATTTGCCGTTTTCGGCTTTTGTCGAAGAGATGACTTTAGGCCCAGCGCCTTCGCCCATCGTCCCCGTGTTCGCGCCGAACGCGCGCATACCTTCTATGCCGTGGAAAGCTGAGCCGACGACGGGGCATCTGATGGGATTTGTGAAAGCGAACGAAAAACCTCTTGACGGCGCAACCATCACGCTCGCCGGCCCAATGCGGCGGACGACGAGGGCGGATGGAATTGGCTTTTACGGCTTTGTTGATTTGACGCCCGGCGTCTATCGCGCGACAGTCGGCGCGGCGAGCCTGCCTGTCACTATTACGGCTGGCTCAGTTGTCTCTCTGACGATCACTCGCTGATGTCCCTCCGGCGTTTGGTCGTTGGTGCAAGTGTGCTACACTATCGCAGGTCAGATATCGGAGATCAAAAGTCGGAGGCGACTATGTCCCATGATACTTTTGTTCTTGCGTGCCCTTCGTGTTCACGTGCATTGCCGGCTGGAAGTGCTGCTTGCCCTTATTGCGGTCAGGACTTGTGCCAGGAATGTGGAGCCGCTATCGGGCCGGGCGATACCAAGTGCCTAGCCTGTGGCGCAGTATGGCAATTGCTTTGCCCGGTCTGCGAGCACGAGGTCGGCCCCGAGGATGCGATTTGCCGCAACTGCGGCGCGTCGCTTTCCGATACGACGCTCTGCCCACATTGTGGTGCGCGCATGGAAGCCGATCGCATGACTTGTCCGAGCTGTGGCGGCGAGCGTTGTCCCAACTGCGGCGCGGCGCTTTCCGCCGAGGATTGGCAGTGCCCTGAATGCGGCGAAAAGTTTGTCCTCACTTGTCCGGACTGTGGAGCCGAGGTGAGCGCAGCAGCAGACAGATGCCCGAACTGCGGTTCGGACTTTTTAGAGTCCGAGGTCGCGCCGCCGGATGTGGTGGCAGGCGAGTTGGCCTGCCCTCATTGCGGCGCTTCCGTTCATCGTGGAGACGGCGTTTGCAGTGAGTGCGGCTCGACTTTTTGCCCGCACTGTATGGCCGTCACCCGCGAAGACGACGAGCAATGTCCCGGCTGCGGCCTTTCGCTTTACTTTGCCTGTCCCGATTGCGGCGAGCGCCTGCTGGCTTTTACGCCGGTCTGTCCGAGTTGCGACCGGTTGTTCGCTCGCAAGTGTCCCTCGTGCGGATTCGAAGGGATCTGGGGTGCGCCATTGACCTGCCCTGAGTGCCACAACGCTTTGCCGGCAGAAAAGCAGGCGACTGCACGCTCCCGCGAGCCGTTGATAGTGAATGTGGAACAAGTCGCCACGCGCGTGTCGGCCAGGTGCCCGCAATGTGGCACGCGCTTTGATCCGTCGAGCGGCCCCTGCCCGAATTGCGGTCAGATCGTATGCCCCAAATGCCATGCGCGCCTGTTCGAAGATGAGCTGGTGTGCACAAGCTGTGGCACACAAGTGGCGATTCGCTGCCCTCGCTGCCGGTCACGACTCTGGCCTGGCACTGTTGAATGTCCCTCGTGTCGCCAATCTCTCTGTCCCAACTGCGGTTCAGGCGTGGACGAAGATGCGACCGCATGCGCCATGTGCGGCGCACAGTTTGCGCTGACCTGCCCGCGTTGCGGCGCCGAAGTCGTCAACTCGGCACAAGTCTGCCCAGCGTGTGGGCTTGACCTCTCCGGTAAATGTCCCCAGTGCCGTGCGCCGCTCCCCGATGGGGCAGACGTATGCCCCTCGTGCGGCCAGACGGTCTGCCCCGAATGCGGCTCGGCGGTGGACGACGACGCTGCGGTTTGTCCGGTCTGTCACGCCGAGTTCACGTTGAGCTGCCCGCGCTGCGGCACGGTCGTCGCCGCCCGCGATACCCTCTGCCCCAAATGCGGCGAGGCGCTCGACTGACGCGCGGAGCGCCGAGCATAGAGTGTGGAAGGTAGCCGGCTGGCGCTCCACACCCTACTCTTCACGTTCCACATCCATCCCTTGACACACTCCCGAGTTCATGCTACACTTGTTACAGTCGCAAGTATTTGCAATAACAAGGAGTTGCATGTCACACCACACACACCTGGTCGAAAGCGTTCGCCAACGCGGCTATCGGATGACGCCTCAGCGCGAGATGATCCTGGACGCGATTCACAAGGAAGGGCATATCACCGCCGACGACATCTATCAACGAGTGCGAGCCAAGAGCACGGCGATCAACCTCGCCACGGTGTACCGGACGCTCGACCTGCTCAAAGCATTGGCAATTGTCACCGCCATTGACACGGGCGAGGGGTGCGTTCACTATGAACTGGCCGGGGACCAGCCGCATCATCATCTCGTGTGTGAGGCGTGCGGCAAAATACTGGAACTCGATTGTGATGTGCTTGAACCGCTGGAAAAGGAATTGCACAGCCGATATGGGTTTCAGGTCAACCTGAATCATCTGGCACTATTCGGTTTGTGCCCGAAATGTCAAGAGCCAAAAAAGGAAAGCAAAAGGGGGACAAAATGTTAGCTAGTCCAGTTTTGTCGCCTGTGTATTCGAATGTTGCCATGCACATCCCGGATGGCTATCTCAGCCCTATGACGTCTCTGGTTCTGTTCCTGCTGGTGTTGCCGTTCTGGCATCGCGGCGTGCAAAGGCTCCGCCAGACGATGAACGCGCGGAGCGTGCCCCTCATTGCATTGGTGGCAGCCTTTTCGTTTGTCATCATGATGTTCAACGTGCCATTGCCCGGCGGCACGACAGGCCACGCCGTAGGCGGGGCGCTGGCGGCCATTGTCCTGGGGCCAGAGGTCGCTTCGATTGCGATCTCGATCGCGCTCATCATCCAGGCGCTCTTTTTCGGCGATGGTGGGATTCTCGCGGTGGGAGCCAACTGCTTCAATATGGCGGTGGTGTTGCCTTACGCGAGTTATGCGATCTATCGCGCCGTCTCCCGTCAGGTTCCCATCAGTTCCAGGCGGCGAGTCTTGGCCGCAGCATTGGGTGGGCACATCGGGTTGACGCTGGCGGCGTTCTTTACTGCCGTCGAGTTTGGAATTCAGCCGTTGCTATTCCACGCAGCGGATGGCACGCCGCTATATGCCCCATACCCGTTATCCGTGGCGATTCCGGCGATGGTGCTCCCGCACCTGGCCGTGGCGTCTGTCGTCGAGGGAGTGGTGACCGCGCTTGTCGTGGCGTATTTGCAGCGAGCGAATCAGCCGATGCTCGAACTGGTTGAAAAGCCCGGTGTGATGGCGGAGGCGAGCAGGTTCGGCAAATTGCGCGCATTGTGGATCGGCCTGGGCGTGTTGATTATTGCAACGCCGCTGGGGTTGCTCGCGCCTGGAACCGCCTGGGGAGAATGGAGTTCGCGTGAGCTGGCGCATCGTGGTTTGGGTTTTGTGCCGGAGCGTCTGGCGAAATTAGAGACCCTCTGGGGCGCGCCGCTGGCCCGGTATGACTTGCCCGCGTTAGGCAACACGAGCCTGGGATATGTGCTTTCGGCGATCCTGGGCATTGCGCTGGTCGCGGTGGTGATCTGGCTCTTCACGTGGTTGTTAACGCCTCGCCAGGCGGCTGTCCAGGCCGAGGACTAGCGCTGCATGAATACACAGGCCAGCCGAGGCCGGGCGAGCCGCGGCGTCATCGAGCGCACGCTGAACGACGTGACCCGTGCGCTCGAACAATCACTTTTTGCGGAAGAAATCGCGCGGCGACCGGGCTTGCTTCAATCGCTCGATCCACGCGTCAAGCTCATCTCGACTTTGTTGTTGCTCATTGCGGTGAGCCTGTCGCGCAGCCTGGCGGTGATCGTCGGGCTGTACGCCGTCACGCTTGTGCTGGCGTGGCGTTCGTCTGTGCCGATGGGCTTTTTCGTCAAGCGCGTCTGGCTGCTGATGCCGTTCTTCACCGGCGTCATTGCCATCCCCGCTTTCTTTATTACGCCAGGGCCGCCGCTGGCTCACTTGCCGCTTGGATTGCTCATCACGCGGACGGGCGCGATGGCGGCGCTGTTCCTCTTGCTGCGCGTCAGCACGTCGGTCTCGCTGGCAGTGCTGTTGGTGCTGACCACGCCGTGGAACAGTGTGCTCAAGGCGCTGGGGGTTTTGCGCGTGCCGGATGTGTTTGTCGTGATTCTGGGCATGACCTATCGGTACATCTATCTGCTTCTGCACACGGTAAGCGACATGTTCCTTTCGCGCAAGAGCCGCGTGGTCGGACGGATGAGCACGGCAGAGGAGCGCCGCTTGATGACGGCGAGCGCCGGTGTGTTGTTGAGCCGTTCGTTGGACCTGAGCAGCGAAGTGTACCTGGCGATGCAATCGCGCGGCTTTCGCGGTTATCCGCGTACCATGGACACCTGGAAGATGCGCCCGTTGGACTGGGCTTGTGGCGCTGGCATGTTATTCGTGACGGTCATTGCGATCTGGCTGGGGCGGTAGGGGGCGGGGCGCATGTCTCGCCCGTGCAGAGGTATGTGTGGAAGACGGCTTTGTTTTCGAGTTGTACGACGTATCATTCTCATACGACAACCGGCTGACGGCGGTGGATCGAGTCACCCTCAAGATTCGGGCGGGCGAGCGCGCGGCGATCCTCGGCTCGAATGGTTCGGGCAAGAGCACCCTGCTCAAAATCATGGACGGCTTGTACTTCCCGACGAGCGGCGAGGCGTGCGCCTTTGGCCGAAAGCTTTCGGGACATGCTTTTCAGGACGAGCCGTTCAACTTTGATTTTCGTCGCCGGGTGAGCCTGGTGTTCCAGGATAGCGACGTTCAACTCTTTTCGCCCTCGGTGTGGGACGAGGTAGCTTTTGCGCCACTGCAATTGGGATTGAGCCGCGAAGAGGTGATTGCCCGCGTGGAGGCAGCCTTGAGCGCGCTGCGCATCGAGAAACTGCGCGACCGCGCGCCACATCGTCTGTCGGGCGGCGAGAAGAAGCGCGTGGCGTTGGCGTCCGTGTTGAGCCTAAACCCCAGTGTGTGGTTGATGGACGAGCCAACCGCCGGGTTAGACCCGCGCAGCCAATCATGGCTTGTGGACTTTATCGTCGAGCAAGGTAAGGCCGGCAAGACCATTGTCACGGCAACGCACGATCTGAATATCGTCGAATCCATTGCCGACCGTGTGTACGTTTTGAATGAAGAGCATCGCCTCGTAGCGGAAGGAACGCCGGCGCAGGTTCTGTCCGATCACGCCCTCCTCATCTCGTGCAACCTGATGCACGAGCATCGCCATCGCCACGAGGACACAGAAGAAGAGCACGCTCACCCACACATTCACCTTCCACTTCACCAGCACGAGCACAAGTGACGCCGCGTAGAAAAGATGCAGGCCGCATAAAGTTGATTCCATGCGGCCTTTTTTTGCGCCGGGTTGGGCGAGTTTATCTCATGGCAGCGGTTTGACTTGTTGGATGTCAATGATCAGGAAATTCTCATAGCAGGTGCCGCGCGTGGTGTATGGAATGGGCGCCGATGCAGCCTTATCCTTGTAATACACCTGGACTTGGCCCTTGATCACCTTGGCTATAGCGTCCCACTGAACCATCCAGCCTGATGGGCCGATCACCGGGTACGATCCAGCGACCCGGCTAACAATGTCGGGGCCTTCCACCCGAACGCCCAGCGAGGACGCAATCAACGGCGCGCCCTGCATATCATAGATCCGGCCCGCCACGCCCGTCCATTGACAGGCTGCCTGACCATAGTTTCCACTGGGAGCATACGTCTGGTTGACCACCGCGAACGGATATGGATCAGGCGTGCTGCCGGCCGTGTTGCGTGCAGAAGCGGGAGCGACATAGCCCGCCGGCAACGGCGTCCCGGTGGGGATAGGCGTTGGGCTGGGGCGGGTCGTGGGCGTTGGGGTCGTCATGCTCTCGGCGACTTGGAATCGCTTTTGCGCATCGGCTCTTTGAGACTCGCCCGTTGCGAGCTGCATAGCTCTGGCATAGCGGTCGCGCGCTTTGTAAGGATCGTTCTTTGCCATAAAGTCATCGCCTGAGGTCATATACGCTTCGTACAACCACTGCGCCACCTTGCCGCCCAAATAATCGGGGTACTGTTCATAGACGACGGCAAGCTTGCCAATGGTCGTTTCCCAGTCTTTGGCCTGATAGGCCGCAGCGCCGTCCAGGCACGCTTCGGCAGTGCGCCGGGCTAGATCGGCCTGCGGGTCAAGCGGACGCGCCGAGAGCGCCTTTTGGAAATACCCATCGGCTACCTGAATTTCTGCGACGGTTGTCGCTGCCTTGACCTGCTGATTGCCGAGCTGCATGTAAGACTGAAATAGATAGTCTATGATCTCTTGCGCCTTGAAATTGGAATTGGTCGCCCGGATAGCCTCGAAAGCCTGCGCCGCGTCTTGCCATTGGCTGGCTTGAATCAGCCCCACAGCTTTATCGTATGCCTCGGAAAGCGCCTGCGTGGTTTTGACCTGCTCCAGCAGAGCAGACGCATCGCGATAGTTCGCCTCAAGCGAATTCAATTGTTCGAGCAGGCGAGCGGCCTCGGCCGGGTTGCCTGAGTTGAGCGCCTGCGTCGCCTGTGCATATAACTGCGACGCCTGGTCCAATCGCTTGGCGCGTTCGAGGTTGGCCTTTGCCAGCGCATCATCCGGCGCCTGGCTCAGAATCTCTTGGTAGGTCGTGATGGCGCTGGAATACTGACCGGACGCAATCTGCACCTCGGCGGCCTTGCGCAGTTGTTCGATGCGCGCCAGGCGGGCGTTAACAATCTGTGTGGGCAATGCCCACGTCTGATAGGCCTGATACACTCCGGCTATCAAAGCCAACACGACGACGATGGCCAACACAAGAGGGATGCGCCTCAGCCAACTTGAACGCGTTTGCGCCTTTGCTTGACGCTGCAGGCCGGGGCCCAAGGCCGCGCGCAGTCGAGCCGTTTCAAGAAATTGCTTCACACGCGGGTCATTGGGGTAGCTGTTCTGCAACTGTGTAAAGCAGGCAATAGCCTGATCCCACTCGCTTCGCTCTAAATGTTGTATGCCTTGTTGATAGATAGGGTCGTTTTCCATATTGACTGTGCGCTTTTGGTGATTACCCGCCCACGCGGGAAAAGGTCTGGAGTATCAGTGGAACGGCTGGGCCGAGCAGCACTGCAAAAATGGCCGGGAAGATCAAAAAGACCAGCGGGAACAAGAGCTTGATGCTGGCTTCCCGCGCGAGTTCTTCGGCGTGTTGCCGCCGAAGCAGGCGAAGCTGATCGGCCTGAGTGCGAAGAACGTTGCCGATGCTCACGCCTAACTGCTCGGCCTGAAGGATAGCCATAATCAGGCTGGACATGTCGGGTAATTGAATGCGGTCCGAGGCCGACGTGAGCGCCTCCCGCCGCGTTCGGCCCAGGGCGATCTCGGCCAGGATGCGGTTGAATTCCTCCGTCAACGGATTGCGCCAGCGCGCGCTGACTCGCTTGAGGGCCTGGTCAAAGCTCTGGCCGGCTTCGACGCAGACGACGATCATGTCCAGCGCATCGGGCAGAGCGCGTACTATCACACGCTTTCTGCGCGCGATTACGCTCGCCAGCCACAGGTCCGGCGAGTAAAAGCCGACGACGCCGAACAACACGGCAAAGAGCAGGGTGATTACAAACTCGCGCTTCAGAAGGAGCGGGTTGACCTGGGAACCGACCAGTGCGAACA
>Ga0315268_10002186_pt1 | contig 22307 bp, 24 predicted proteins | sample C1_top_MG_FD_204535 | JGI IMG/M metagenome (GOLD analysis project Ga0315268, IMG submission 204535) | Sediment microbial communities from Yellowstone Lake, YNP, Wyoming, USA - C1_top | ecosystem: Environmental > Aquatic > Freshwater > Lake > Sediment | place: USA: Wyoming | collected 2017-08-01 | reverse complement strand
GGCATGGTCGGTGGTGCTGTAGTTGAACATCTCGAAGGCCACCAGGGCGGAGAAGATCACCAGGAACAGCACCAGGCTGGGGTTGAAGTGCACCGCCCGGAACAGCGATCGCACCGTGAATGGCTTGCTGTTATTGCTGAAGACTGACATGGGAAACTCCTTTCCTCAGAAAGCACCCTAGCATCATTTATAGTACTTTTGTTCTATTTATTCTCTATTATATAGAACATGCGTTCATTTGTCAAGAGGTTTGTCTGATGTTCAGACAAAAGATCGGACATTGCCATAAATCAAAGCAGCAAAGGCAGTAGAAGCAGCTTGTGTAACAGCCTCGAGTTGCTTGCCAGACAGGCGCAATTTCTGTTTGAGCAAGACAAACAGGCCAGAATAAAGCAACCACTTAGGGTGTGTATTGACATCCACAGGGGGCTTATTGAGCAAGGCGTCGGGCACTTGAGCGAGATCGAGTTTGCCATAAACGACATCCCGGATCGCTTCACCCAACCACACACCGGCGATATAGGCGAGTAAGGATAAAGCAATCATTTGTTCGAGTAGGGGCTGCTTTTTGTTCATCAGTTTGGTGAGATGGAGCAAGTCTTTGCAGTCGCGGAAAGTTTCCTCGATTTTCATGCGCTGGAGATAAATCTCCAAGCCGCGTTTAGGCTCCAGGCTGGTCATTACCCACAAGGGTTTGGATAGTCCCTTGTTCCAGTGGCCAATCAGATTGACCTTGACCGTACCTAGATAGCGAACATTGGGGCGGATCAAGGTTTCGCCCGGCTTGATGAACAACTTGACCGGTTCTCCATCCGCATCGATCAGACGCGGCGGTTTGTGTTGGTCGCCCAGGTTCAGACGGATCGCAAACTGAATCTGCTCGATGGACAGGACTTGCATCAGTTCTTCATAGCTGAACTCCCGATCCAACACCAGAGGTCGATCCCCAAGCAGCCTTTTGACCGCTTCGAAGCAGCGAAAATGCTCTTGATTGCGAGAAGTGCTTTGGGCCCCAATCGTTTTCGAAGAGTAGACCACGAATGAAAATGGGAGTGAGCGACCTCGGAAGGGTGTGGATAGCACCAGCAGCCAATAGCCAGCCGTCTTGCCATCACTCAAGGTGCCCACATAGGGCGTTTTTGGCGCTTTGTAGCGCTCCATTTCAGTCGGGTCTCCGAGCACGAACTCGGCATCTTCCGGATAAAACCGGAGTAACTGTGACTTCAATTCCACCTTCTTCAAAAACCGTTGGATCAGTTTGTAGTTGCGGCCACTTTGGCCGGTCATCTTTTCAGCTATGTTCGTTAGTCTTGGCGATTGGGCTTCTAGCATCCCTTTCATGATCTCTGCCCCTTGATTCACCAGCTTGTCCTCATCAATGAGATGTCGCAAAAATGCCTGAAAATTGATACACTTATCCATGGAAGCCTCCTGTTGAGTTTCCCGTCACGAGCGGTTTTTCTCAATCTAGAGGCTTCTTTTCTTTTTGGCAAGCCCTTGTCCGATCTTTTGTCCGAAGGTCAGAGATTATCGCTATTTTCCTGGCATTATCTGCCAGCTTTTAAAAAAATTTAGTATCAGAATTTTCCAGGAGGACTCCGATAAATACTTCTAAATTATGACCCAATGTAGTCTGCGATTGGCTTTAGCTGTTCATAACCTTGTAGTCAGTGGTTCGAATCCACTCTTTGGCACAATCGGTGTTTGGTTTAACCTCTTTAACAATTATGACTCTAATGAGGACACATCAGTTTTTGTTTACTCCTCAACCACAATGCGATCCACCTGGATCTGTGAGCCGTTGTAATCAGGTACATTACTGAATAACGTGCCGTAAAGATGAACGATCCTACCACTATCGCGAAGTGCTTCGATCTGTGATTTCACTTCCGGGATCTGGGAATCAATACCAAAGTAGATTACTCCCCCCAGGTCCTGCCGCTCGAAGTAATCATTATACTGCGCACCGGGCGGTGCATTTTTGATGACCCCCCACCAATCGGATATCGCCTCTGAAGTACCAGGTGGCATGTAGCCACCACTGGCATTTGCGGTTTCATCAGCAGTGGCGACAGGCTCGGGGATTACAGTTGCTGCTACGCCACACTCTCCGCGAAAATAAGCCCACTCGTCACAGGTGCTGCCATCCGGAAAGACACATACTCCGGATTGGCTGCCATCTGCAGCAGTGTGAATTTCGAGTTTGTTCCCATTCTTCTCGCAAAAGACCGAGGCAGGATTTGGGATACCTGACTCAGGTATATCCGTTACAGGACTACCAGTTGACACTTGAGTCTGGAGCACGGTGCAAGCTGATAGTGTTGTACATAGAAACAATCCAATTGTAACGAACAGCACTAATAACTTCTGCATTTTTTATTCTCCACTTCTTGATATTGATAGACGCAAAAATCCGAATAATCGTTCCTAACCGATAAACTTCAACATAACTCGCAATTTCGAGCCCATGGATTCAATAGTAGGCACTCCGTTTACCTGAGACTGAAGACAACATCAGCCACGGTTCGATAATAATATTGATCAGTACATGGGCAAAAATACAGGGGCCTAAGTTGCGTCCGCCCACGAGATAGATGATAGCCAGTAACATCCCAAGAACAGACGTCGAGAGAATTGCCGGAAGTGTGAACTTGATATCACCCCTGGCAAGCATCCAACTGGTGTGGGCTAATCCAAAAACAATGCCGGAAATGATGATCTGGAGGATGGGGGTTATCCCTCTCGACATGAGTAAATCCATGGTCCAACGTCGGAAAAAGACTTCCTCGACAATACCGCCGATCAGCGCCGAGAGAATCCCCAGGAGCTTAAACCATGAGATTTCTTTCTGTTTTGCGAAAACCAAAGGGATGACTTTCATTGTGTATAAAACATAGGCGATTGCTGTGATCGTGGCGAGAATCCAGGCTGACAGAGGTGCTATTGATTCTCTCGTAAATCCAAGATGTTGAAACATGGGGATGGAATACCCCGAAAGAACCATCGCCAGTGGACTAAACATAAATAATGTTGCCGAACCTGAAATCAACGTAGTTTTCTTTCGATCATTCTTTTTTACTTTCTTCAACAATTGTTTGAATTACCCGGATGATCAGACCACACTGATGACGATTTTCCCCCTGGGATGTTCTTTCTCCAAATACCAGAAGGCTTCAGGGGTTTGACTTAACGGGTAACATCCATCAATCACCGGCTTGATTTTTCCAGATTCAAGCAGTTCTTTAATAAAGATCAAGTCCTCCTGGTTTTGTTTCAGCGATACAACATATATTTTTTGGCCCCCGCTCTTGGAAAGTCTTTTCGCACTGCGTGCTGCCTGGAAGAGTGTAACCAGCGAACCACCTGAGATGACTAAGATACCTTCAGGTTTTAACGCTTGCAGATAATCTGAAAGCGGATGATATCCGTTCACAGCTAAGATCAGGTCGTACTGCTTCCCACTTTTGGTAAAATCATCCTTCTTATAGTCGATGACATGGTCTGCACCAAGCGAGTGCACCATTTCCAGATTCCTCGTACTGCACACCGCGGTGACTTCAGCCCCAAAAGCTTTGGTAATCTGCACCGCGAAGGTCCCCACACCGCCAGACGCACCTTGTATCAAAACCCTTTGCCCTGGATGAATATTTCCATTGTCGCGTAATCCCTGCAAGGCGGTCATCGCCGCCAAAGGGACTGCTGCTGCCTGTTCAAACGTCAAGTTGGCAGGTTTAAGGGTGATCGTTTCTTCACTGGCGCATACATATTCCGCGAAAGTGCCGCGTCCAGATGCGCTGGGCATATACCCGAAAACTTCATCACCTGGTCTCAACTGCCTGACTTCCGGCCCGATCATCTCAACACGGCCAGCAAAATCAGCCCCGAGTATCCTGTTTTTGGGACGGAAGAGACCCCCTGGCATCAGCCGCATAAAAATTGGGTTCGCCCGTAGCATTCGAAGGTCACGGGAATTGAGGGACGCGGCATGTATTTTGATCAGCACCTCATCCTCTTGAGGTACAGGTGTCGCCACCTCCTGAAGCTGAAGTACATCCGGTAAACCATATCTGGGGCAGATTATTGCTTTCATAGTTGGACCTTTCTGTTTTGTTTATCAAATACAAAGCTAATCATCCATCCAAGGGCAAGAAACCTTGGCGCATTCATTCCTGTATCGAGTAGGAGGTAAACGGAGGCATGAGCCGGGTCTCCAAGCGCTGAAAGGACCTCGATAATTGTCATGGCACTAAAGCTAAGGATCAACGCCTTGAGGATGGAATTTTTGCCGGGAATCCTGTCAAAGAAACGAAGCAGGACAAAACTGACACAGCCTGCAATCACCAGTCCGCCAGCCAGCGCTTCAACCAGGGCTACCGGCAGCGAAGAGATCGAGAACGCGGCTTGATACGTTGAGGAAATGGGGGAAACCGCGATCACGAAGTCCGAAATCCAGAATGCCACTCCTCCTGCTGCTGCCAGAGCAAGTAGTTTCTTGTGGAAGTCCCGAGAAGCCTGCGTTTTGCCTTGATCTGTTGTAACCCTGGTTTGCACGCCTTTTTCCTTATCCCAACCCGGCTGGATTCACTGCGACTTCAGTTGGTTTGGATTCGCTAAATCGCTTCTTGCACACATAACCAATCGCGATGCCAAGGGTTGTGATGCGGATCACGTTAAATACCGTGCCGATGATGAAGTACCGAATGACCATATTTGTCGCAAAGAAACTTGATGGACCGCCGAGCACAACCGTGACGATGACCAGCACAAGCGAACTCAGGAGGACTGATTTTTGGATCGGATCTATGGCCGGTATCCGGTTATAAAACCGAAGCAAAAGAAAACTGACCAACAACCCGATGATCAAGCCGCCGATCAAGGATTCAAGCAGCATGGGAAAATACGAAATAGACATGGCATCCCTGTATTCCGCCGCGATGTCGGTGCGCGAGATCGCGAAGTTAGCCAGCCAGAAAGTCAGCCCTCCCACCAGGGTCAGCACGAACACCTTTTTCCAGATTCCTTTTGAGTTTTTCATCTTTACTCTTTTCTTTATTCCGAATTCACGGATAACCGGGGTTTCACAGCCTTGATGGAAAGCCACAAAGCAAGGGAGAGTTCAGCAATAAAACTGATCACCAGGCAGGGATAAGCGATGATCCCGAGGTCAGGGAGGATCAACCGCTGGCAGACATAAACGAATTGGCAGACACCATCCGCAATCAATAGCATGCCGAAAATCTTTGGAAGGAATCTCGATTTGAGAACCAGGTAACCGAGGGGGAAGAGCCAGACCCCGTAAGGCACCTGGGCAATAACGACCCCGGTTTTATATAAACCGAAGAAAAACACCGCCAGCGCCTGCAGTTGATCCGGCTGGAATGCTTTGATGACTTCTGTTCCATTCAATACCACCAGGCTGGCAAACAGGCAAAGTGAACTGAAAAGCCAGACAGCAAAACCGGCAACATTAAATAACAGGAAAAGTAATGCCAGGTCTTTATTCACCGGTTTCAGCAGCACGTATAAAGCCCAGGCTGCCAAAAGGAAAAAAACGACAGAGAACAGGTTGATCACAAAACCAATACGAAATTGAGTCGCATGGGTCAGGATGTGATTGATTGTGACCGGTGCTTCCACGAACACAAATTTTCCGAATAGGTTGGCAACAACCGAGGTGATCACATAAAGCAAATAAAGCACACCGGCGGTTCTGGCGATTTTATTGATTGAATTCATTTTGTATCTCCTTTGAATAGGGAATAGCTGGACAAACCAGGGCCCTCGATTTTTGCGAGTGTTGACCTGTCAAGCCTTTTGTATAGATAGCCAACAACTACTCCAAAAAAGAGATACCTTGGTATGTTAAGCATTACGCCGATGAGGAAGACATGCAAGGCATCACTCGTACGGTTTGCGGCAACTCCGAGCAAGATAAAGTTAATGCCTAGGACGACGAAGCTTAGTATCACGGATGTTAGAATTGGATTCTTTGTTGGAATCTTGTCAAGAAAACGAAGCAAGAAATAACTGACGCAGCCGCTGATAATCAGGCCACCAAACAAAGGATCAACAATGGCGCCTGAAATATAAGGTATTGAAAGGGCAGCTCTGAACTCCGCCATCATGGGAAGCAGGGAAAATGCGACGGTAAAAGCCCAGAATGCTACTCCTCCCCCAGTAGTCAGTATGAACAGATTCTTTGAGAGGATGGTGGAACCTTTATTTATCATTTTGCTTTCTCCTTAATGGTGTTTTGTGCCTGATTTTTTAAGGTCTATTTCACGAGCATTTACACGATGCTGAGCGGGGAGTGGCTCAGGGAGAGCTTCACCCCTCCCTGAGACCACATAATCCCTATCTATGCCGCGCTCAAAAGCTCGTTCGTCGCTGTTTTCGCGGACAGAGAAGCGATTGCAGATGGATTGAATCCTTTAACGATCAGCCATACTGCCAGAACTATTTCTTGTGGCAACATTGGAATAACCATAGCGACTTGTTCCGGACCAAAAGGTGCGACGAGTCCGATGCTGACTAACGCGCATGATATTATGCCCGATATGCCGAAAACAAGACCCCAGACCGATAACCACCGAGGAATTAGTTTTGTTCGAAAAAATATGATGTAATAAAGCGTACACCCTAAGGAAAAAGCCAGTAGCGACCCAACATTGCCCACCCAACCCTTTCCTGCATATAACAATTCGCCTAAGGTTTGGAAATACGATGAATCCGGAGCTCCAGCTTTTACAAATAGCTGGCTTAATGTGATTATTGATAGCAGGATACACACAGAGACAAAACGTAACACTCCCTCCGAAATCCTGAAACCAACGGCTCCAAGAGCTAGAACTGGATTGAATTTTTTTAGCACGGGATACAACGAAATTGCAATCCCAGAAGCGCAAGCACCACCAATTAATAAAAGAAAAGCTCCTGCTCCTACCAGGCCTGCATTTTCAGAAACACTGACAAGATAATTCGTAGCCGTCACAGGTCCCAGAAATAGGAAGCTTAGGATATCTACACTCGTATAGATGATAAATAATATTCCCGCACATATTGCGAGCTTTCTGAAGTTGTTCATTTTTTCTCCTTTTTTGAACGATATAGACGAGTTTCATTAAATTGTGTTTGGCGGCTTGACATCTGACCCATCTGCCTGGCCCGGTTCAACAGGACTGACTGAGACCAGAGGCATACCCAGATCACGCACTTTTTTGAGCAACCCGTGCAATGCAGCTTGGTCAATAACGGGACCGGTGAGAAGTGTCGTGCCATCCTCTTCCAGCGTGATGGTCAGACCCTCAAACCAATCCGTCCACTGGCTGTCCAGGTGTCCCTTGAGGCGGATTTCATAGCACAGTTGCTGATTATGTTTTTCGTCGGATCTTGGTTTGTCACTCATACAAAGTCACGCTTTTTTCCTTTCTTCGTTTATCTGCCCAAAGGATACGACTTGATCATGTGAGATGTCATCACAACATGATGTGATTGAGGTTGTGATTTTTGACGAAAAAAAGCCCCGCCAGATGTTTTTAGGACACCTGCCGGGGTGGGTTTGGTTAATTACAGTTCAGCTAGAATAAATCGAGCTCTCCGGCGCGCCGGACGGCTGCCCGGCGGTCGTTGACCCCTAGTTTGATGTATATGTTTTTGGTGTGGGTGCGAAAGGTGTTAATCGACACGCTCAGTTGCTGGGCGATTTCTGGCCCGCTTATATCGCTTCGCAGTAGCTTGAGCACTTCCAGCTCGCGTTCGCTCAAAGCCTCGATCATGTCTGATTTTTGATGAATGATTGTTGTTTTTGGCGCAACTGTCAGTTGTGGAAAGGCAGCCAGGAGTCTGTCCACATAACTGCTCTGTGGATGATTTCGACTTCGCGATAGTTTTTCAATCAACAGCCGCATCGCTTCGCCTTCATCCACAAAGATGCGAATAAACCCGCCCGGCTCTGCCACAGCCAACGCGTCACTTAGCAGTTGCACTGCCTTATCCTTCTCGCCATGCGCTTGCAGGGCAATCGTCTGTACAACCATTACCTTGAGAAGTTCATCCTGCCAACCCTTTGCTTCCATCTGCTGGTGCCATGGTTCCAGCCCGGCCAGCGCTGCAGCCGGATCTCCTTGGGCCAGGAATACCCGCGCCTGGCTGAGCGGGAGTGCGTATTTCCCGGCCAGATCAGCGGCTCTCGCCAGCTTCCCCTGTTTTAGCAGCACTATTACTTGTGCGGCTGCAACTTCAGGTTTGCGAACCTCAAAATTATTTTGGCGAACGGACTGCTCGGTCTCCTCTAACATGGCGGCCGCACCAGCCACATCTCCCTGAGCCAGTTTCAGGCGGGCGAGAAATAGCTCGCAGATAACATATCTGTCAATAACTCTTTCAAATTGTCGCGCCAGTTTGAGGGCTTGCAATCCGTGTCGCTCAGCAGCATCCAGGTCGTTCCACTCATAGTATATTTGAGCCAGGCCAAGGTGTGATTCGCAGGCAATTGGTAACGGCTGACTGCCAAACAATTGCAGGGCTTGCCGGTGGGTCTCAGCAGCTATGTTGAGTTTGTTCTCCATAATTTGCATATTGCCAAGAGCCATCGTGGCCATGGAAGTCACGAAGGTATGACCCGTTTTCTGGCTGATGGATATGGCATTATTAAAAGCCTGGATGGCCGCGGTGCGGTTCCCTTTTTGCATATAGCCGACCCCCAACGTAAAGGTCGTTAGTGCTCGGGTCGGAAGGTTATCCGGACTTAAATACTCCAATGCACGCTGCGCCTGAGCAATGACCGTATCCGGCTGGTACTTCGTGTACGCCATGGTAGCCCGGTTGCTGGCAATACTTCCGATAAGGTCTCGGGTTTCGAGGCTCAAGTCTGACCCCTTCAAAGCGGTTTCAGCAGCCTGAAGTTTTTCTTCGACACCGCTCACCTGGCCAGAAGACGTTAATACTCTGGCATATATCAACCATAATGCAGGTCGTTTATCAAGTTCTGACTTTGGTAGCGACTCCAGCCAATTCAGGATAGGGACCAATGCACCACGATGGTACAGGGGGATTCCTTTTCCTTCAATCAGACGCACGGCGCGGTCAATTTCCCCTGCAGCAGCGGCATGCTGAAATGCTTCAATTTCCAGGCCATTTTCTTCATACCACTGGCTGGCGCGTCTGTGCAATTCGGCCACGGTTATCCCATCACCATCTGTAGACGAGGCGGTGCTCTGGTGCAGCCGCTGTCGCAGCAATTCGGCGAAGAGATGGTGATAGCGGTACCAGCGCCGCTCGTTATCCAGGGGGACGATGAACAGGTTTGCCTGTTCGAGATATGCCAGGGTTTCCTGCCCGGAGGCAGAGGGGGCGAGCAAGACGGCGTCACAAAGGGGTCCGCACATGCGGTCGAGAATGGACGTTCGTAGCAGAAAAGCCTGAATCTTTTGTGACTGTTTTCCCAAGACCTCTTCGACCAAATAGTCGAGGACAAAACGATGGCTGCCCGTGAAGGACTTGATAAAATCGGAGGCATCTTGATAACCCTGCATGGACAATGCCGCCAATTGCAGGCCGGCAATCCAGCCCTCGGTGCGAGTTTCCAGGGCGGCGATGTCTTCTGCTGAGAGATTCAGCCCCATTACGCGGTTGAGAAACTCGGCGGTTTCCGCCTGGGTAAACTGCAAATCGGCAGCACGCAGTTCTGTTAATTGATCCCGGGCGCGTAACCTTGCCAGAGGCAAATCTGGATCTTCACGGGTGATGATAACCAGGCGCATCTGTGGTGGCAGATGCTCAATCAGAAAGGTGAGGGCTTTATCAACCGGTTTGGAATCAATGGAGTGATAGTCATCCAGGACAAAGACAAAGACATTAGAGACGGTGGTGATCTCATCGATCAAGATTGACAGAATCGCTTCCGTGGACGGTGGTTGAGGGGATTGGAGTGTGCCCAATACTCCTGCACCGATAGTTGGTTTAATTTTCTGCAACGCAGCGATGAAGTACACCAGAAAGCGTGTCAGGTCGTTATCCCCTTCATCCAGCGACAACCAGGCGGCCGGTCTCTTACCCTCAGTGACCCACTCGCTGATCAGAGTTGTTTTTCCAAAACCGGCGGGAGCGGAGATGAGCGTGAGTTTGCGGCTTGCCAGAAGACCCTCGTTCAGCCGCTCGATCAGCCGGGGGCGGAGAACAATTTTAGGGCGAGGTGGTGGGACAAAAAGTTTGGTGAGGAGAAGTGGCTCAGACATTCTAAAAATAATTATACATCGATCCACTACCGCGTCTCCCTATGGGATCACTGCGTGCCGGGCATCGCGAAGCACCCTCTTGGAGAGAGCAAGAACCAGCGTTCGCCGGATTGACTGAATTGCAGAACCTGCCGTAACCCCCCAATTCATTAGGCGATGTGTTACCGATTCGGGATTTTTGCCTAAAACCCGGAGGTCGTAGATTCAACCTTGTCACAAAATCTGAAGCAAAATAAGTTGAAAATTCAGCGTGTAAATGCCCGAATTTCAGCATATCCTATTTCAGTCACTACCACATCCGGTACTACGCTGGGAAACAACCTCTCCAGATTTGCCGACACCTGCACCAGCACCGTATCTTCACCCGCATCTACCGAAATCCCAGTCACCACCGCATACACCCCATACTGCGCCAGATATCTGTTATTCATACTGGCAAAAGCCTGAGCATTGGCCCAGGTTTTGCTGGTGGGCTGTAAGTCCTTAGTTTCCTCGAACACCCGCTGGCTGATCTCTGCAGCAGCAGCCAGTGCAGCGGCATCCGCAGCCTTGGCGATCTCAGCCCTGGCGTAGAAATAGCGCCCCAGCTCGATGCTCAGCGCCAGGATCGGGATCAGGATGAACCCGAAGAAGATTGTCCAGAACGTGAGCGAGTAACCTCGCCGGTCTTTGAGTAGATTCATCACCATCCCTCCTGTCTAAAGGTTGCCTCGGCTGAGACGTCAAAGCTGGCTGGCAGGCCTGGCACCAGGCTGCCCAGGAAGCTGGGAATGCTGCCCGAGACGCGCACGCTCAGGATGCTGCCGGTCACACCGCCAGGAGCAAGGATAGCCACATTCGGCTCCTTGACGATCGGATCGCCATTAATGGCGCTGCTGGCGGCGCTAACCGCGTAACAGGCGCTGCACTGTTGGGCGACACTGCCCATGCGCGCCCCATGCCGGGCGGCAGCCTGCACTGCCTGCTGGCCATAGACGACCATCCCCAGGTTGACCGTCGCCAGCATAACCAGGATGGCGATCGGGAAGGTGATCGCCGCCTCCAGAGTTTCAATCGCTTGTTTGGCTTTCAAGAATTTCATCTTTCACCTCCACATTCAAGCATGGCGCGGGCAAGAGTTGCCAGGCAGGCTGACCCTCGCCCGCTTTGGATTCACAACCGTCCAGCCACATCGCGAACGACTTCGGCGATGCGTGCACCGAGGAGCTGGTAAGCTCCATACGCCACCAGCACCACCACCGCAATGATCACGGCGACTTCGGATGTCTCGATGGCTCGTTGGTCTTGTAAAAACCGCATGGCGTCTTCACCTCCTTTCATTACAAAATTTACCGTCTTATCACCTGGCAACACCCAGCCACAGCCAGGCGGCTGTGCCCAGGGTGATCGCCACCGTGTAAGGGATGGTCTTCCGCTGAACAATTAATGCTGCTAGACCCTGGACACCGCCAACCAGGACGATGGGGATAAAAAGCAACCTATTCCCAAACAGCAGAACCAGGGCAATGATGATCTTGGCGTCCGCGCCGCCGGTCGCGCCGATCTCCCACAATGCCCACACCGCAAAGATCACTAACATGGCATAGACCTCATCCGGAGATGCAGCGATGGATAACCCGACAATGGCTGCACAGCAGCCGAGTGGAATGCGCCACTTCGCCTGTGGCAGGTCGGAGAGTAGGGTTAAGGCAATAGTAAGCAGAACCAACTGCCAACCGCCCTGGAAAAGCCGCCAGGCTGCCACGAGGATCAGCGGGATGACGGTTATCAGCGTTGGCACTTGCCGGGTCCGCAGGTCGAAGAACACACAGGTCCCCAACCAGGCGAGGAGAACAGCGCCCAGGATCACCTGGGTTGGCAGCAAGGGATAGCTCATGAATGATCCTCCGCATAGTTTTGGGATGAGATTGATGAAGGTTGTGCTCGAAAATCAACCATACTTTGATAAGTAGGTGTGCCAGTTGGCAATGGCGTGTTGTCCTGCTCTTCCGGAACGGTATCGAAGAATTTTGGTTTTGCAGTTGACGCCTGAACTGCTTCCCAGACTGACTGCTTATCTGAAATACGTTCGGTAATATTTGTGGCTGAATGGAGTTGCAGCTCGAACAGGCGCGGCAGGCTGGCATACTGCCAGAGCGGCACAAAACTGGCAATAAGTAACGCAGAAACGACCACTCGCCGCAGCCAAACGCGCTTGTGTGCTGCAAAAAACATCCCGGATGCGAAGACACACCCCAACCCGATCCAGGCAATTACCTCATAACTTGGCCAGGCGAAAGTGAACGCCGGGATGCCTTCAACCACAAGATAAAGTAATGAAGCCAGGATCCCCATCTGGCTAAACTGCAAGAAGGGCAGAGCTTGCTCTCGAAACACCATCCATCGGCTGATGCGATCCCATTGTCTGCCTGCACGCTGGGCCAGGCGTTCCAGAGCCAGGTCAAATGCCGGGCTGGCCTGCCAGCCTGTAAATCGCAACGTGAACACCAGCTCGTCCAGGAGTGGATGCAACCCGCTTAGCGCCTGGCACGAACGCTCAACAGGTAAACCACTGCGCCGGCTTTGAAGGGATTCACGGCAGGCTTTTTGTACTTCCCCAGGAGGCAGCCCATCCACTACCCTGTCCGATCTTTTGTCCGAAGGTCAGGTTTGTAAAAAGAAAACCTCCCGAGGGAAAGTCCCTCGGGAGGAGGAGCCACTTGGTTGTACCAAGCAGGTCAAGAGGGCGTTGCGCAACAGCCATTGGCCTGCACGGCCTGCTAAATTCATTAAAATGCGGTCAGCATTTTATGTGGCCGGTGCATCAATCTTTTCCAGCCATTCCTCCCGCCAAAACAGGTGGCAGCCGCGGTCGCATTGACCAAACACCGGCGTTCCCTGGCAGATGGCGCCTTCCAGCAGCACCACTCCACGAACCTTCTTCACCTTGTAGTCGCGCTCATCGAGAAATCTCTGCACCGGCTTGAGCACCCGCTGGGTCGTACCACAATACTGCCACATATACTCCAGGAAAGCACAGCCCTTCAATTCCTTCCAGGGATCCAGAGTCGCCTGGATCTCCTCGCGCGACCTCACCCGCACCCAATCCCCAGCCTGCAACCGGGGCGCAGTTGATGCCACCCGAGTGGGGGCGCTCTTCCCACGCCCATAACGATAATATCCCTGCTTCATCCATTTCTTCACCCAGTAGTTCCAGGGCCTGGCCAATAAACGCTTGAATCGTTTCAACAAAGGCTGCGGCTCCATCTCCGCTGCTCCTTCTGCCATGCGCGGCACCCCAGGTAACTGGCACTCATCCATTCTGGTCATTTTCATGCTCCTTCAGCTCTCTACTTTCAACTCAACCGCCTGCTCCTGCCCGACAGCCAACGGCTTCGCCTGGGGCAGCTCGATGCCCTGCCCCTCGAACCACCTGGCCTTCGCCTCAGCCAGGCATTCAGGCCATTCCTGCTCCGCTAACGACAGCCTGCCCTGAAGGTTGAAGCGCACCATCCCTTCCGCTTTCGAGAGCAGGTAGTTACCCGGATAGCGCTTCAACAGGCTGGCCAACAGCTTATGGCTTGACCGGCTGACCAGCGGTCTCAGTAGGGGATGGAAAACCACTCGTTGGCGCACTGCTTTGGCCTGGAGGCCCATGCGAAACTTAAATTCGTTGACGCTGTCAGGGGCATCCAGCGAGTGCAGCGAGAAGAAGATGCCCGCCACCCCCGCCCGCCCCAGCAGCTCCTTGCTGACCGTATAGAACAGAGCATTGTTCACATGCTCGCGCAAGAACTTGCGATGGCATTGCGCATAGGGCACGTTGTATGTGTCATCCACAAGCACTGTCAGCAACGTCGCGGCCAACTCCCCTTCGCTGCTCAGCGCCCCCCAGGCCTCAAACCCGGGCAAGCCCTCGGCAGCCAGGCAGATCGCTCGCCATTCTGCCTGGCTCATGCTGTCGGTGCGCCCCTGCCTTTCCAACGTATCAAGCTGCAGCACCCAACCGTCCTCAGCCAGCCTTTGAAAAGAGATATTCTCGACTCGAAAGCTCTTCAACCCGCGCCGCACTCCATTACGCGCCTGGTGAGCCAGCATCTCCAACTCATAGGGGGCGTGCAGCACAACATGGTAACTGATCATGCCTTCCTTGGCTTCCAGGGGCAAGGAATAGCGCAAGGAGACGATCCCATGCTTCATCATCAGCTTGCTTAGTTCCTGTTCTGATGGCTCGATCAGCCAGGAGAAGGGAAAGGCCTGGAAGACGCGTGGTCCAGCATCATACCAATAACTGCTTTCGGTGCGAATGACATGCCGTCCTTGACGGCGCACCCACTCTGTAAAAATCTCAGCGTTCATAAACCACCACCCTTTTGTTAACTCACATCATAATATCAATAAAAATTTACTATGACAAGCAGAGACTCGCCAGCATGTCTTCATATAGATTCACACAATGCTCCCTTGCGAACTTAGTCTCCAACTGTGAACGACCATTCTGGCCCATCTGCAACAACCGCTCCTCCTGTCCCTTGAGCTGGGATATCGCCTCCGCCAGCATCTCAGAATGTCCAGGCGGAACAGCGATTCCACATCCTGCTTCACACACCAAACGGGTAATCTCACTCTCTGGCGGAGAAACCGCCAGAATGGGACGAGCACTGGCCATGATATTGAATATTTTATGGGGTAAAGAGGTTAGGGAAGAACTCTGGTTGAGTGTTACCAGGTTCAAGTCTGCTGCTGCCATCATCTCCGGAAAGTCCTCTCGGGGCTGGTATGGCAAAAACAGGATATTGTTCAATTGCCTGGTGCGCGCCGTCTCCTCAAGAGGAGCCTTTTTGACCCCCTCGCCGATGAAAACGAAGCGAATCTCAGGATCGTCCTTCAATAATTCAGCCGTTCGGATCACATCTTCCAGACTGGAAGTCAAGCCAAGATTGCCAGCATACATCACGACGAATTTTCCATCCAGGTCATGCTGCTGGCGGAAAGCATTCTCTTTTGGGAGAGGTTTCACTTCATCCGGGTCTGCCCAGGCAGGAATTAGAGTAATTTTTTCCGCTGGAACTCCCTTGCCCAGCAGGTTCTGGCGAAAGTTCTCAGAAATCAACGAAATGTGCGTGGCGCGCTGGTAGAGAAAGCGCTCCATGGCGGAGAAGAAAGCAATGACACGTGGGGTGCGCAAAACCTCAGCGGCTACGGCGGCATCCGGATAGAGATCTTCCAATTGCAACACAACTGGCACACGCCAGATGCGACCAAGCAGCCAGGCTGAAATCCCTTGCGGAAGCGGGGGAGAGTAACTCACCAGGATATCCGGTTTTCCAGCAAACAGGCCGCCATAGAATGCCGTGGCGCTGAAGGTGCCATAGTGCAGGATACGCGGCCAGAAATCACTGCGAGGAGAGATATAACTCCAGGTCCGGACGACACGCACCCCATCCAACCACTCCGCCTGGAATATTTTGTTCCGGTAACCGTCGAACACGCGGCCGTACGGATAATTTGGCGCCCCGGTGACAAAGGTGACCTGATGTCCTCGCTTTACCAGGTCGGTTGCCAGCTCGGTAGCCAGCACGGCCGCGCTGACATCCTCTGGGGCGTAACACTGGGCAATGAATAAAATGTGCACCTAAGACACCACTTTTCGTACCAAGAATTTAACACTACCTAGAAACCCTATCATCCCTGTCCAAACTCAGCGGCTAAGCCGAAAGCACTGATTCATAAATTTTAATCAGTTGGTTCACATGTTGTTCAATATCAAATTTTTCAGAAGCCAATTGATAACTTTTCTGCTCCATGGAATGACGCAGGGCCTTATCTGTAACCAGCTTACGAATGGCAGAAGCGAGTTGATCCTGCTGACCAGGCTCCACCAGTATTCCATTGACGCCATCCACCACCTGGTCGGGTAGGCCACCCACTCTCGTCGCAACAACGGGCAGACCACAGGCCATTGCCTCAAGGACCGCCATGGGCATCCCCTCGCTGTAGGAAGGATACACAAAAATATCTACATTGCGAAAATAGTCCAACTTCTCAGATCCATATACAGGAGGTAATAAACTTAATGATCCGTTCAACCCGGCGACATGTGTCTGTTCCTTCAAACTTTCCAATTCGCCTGGAGTTAATTCTTCTCCGATCAGACAGAAACTCACCTCCATCCCTTCAGACACAAGCCTCTTTGCCGCTTCAATTAAATCACCGCTGCCCTTGGCCGCTCCTAAATGTCCCAAATAGAGGGCTTTGAGCTTGCCATCCTGGTCATCTTGCCTAGCGAACCGCTCCTGGGCAATCTCCTGGTACGGCTTCAGGTCAATTGCATTGGGAAGGAAATACACTTTACAACCCGGAACAATCGCATCCAGTTGTAGCCATTCTCTCGACAACGCCACCACACCCTGGGTCAAGTGGATCATCTGTCGAAAATACCATTGCCATCTTCTGGAGCGCCCGGTATAGAGAGCGGATAAACTGCAATGCGGGTGCGAGATCACCCGGCTTCCAAGAAGGCGAGCGACCATCACGCAGACACTGTGTTTTACAAACGATAGGCCAAAAGCAGTAGCAATATGGCAAATCTGCGGACGGTGATTCGCAACAGCCCTGGTAAATCGCCAAATATCGCTAAACGCCGATACTAAATTTGAGGTTGAGAAGCGTCCGGTGCTTGAACTTTTCCTGGTTTGAGCGCTTGTAATCACAAAGCGTAAATCCACTCGCTCCGCAAGCGATGAGTGCAATACATTCTGGTAATAGGTTCCGATACCGCTAAACGGCGGAGGCAAGTACCCGGACATAAGCAGCCGCAATTTCGTAGAATTCTCAGGTAGGTTCTTCATCTTTTTTGCAATCCTTCTAACCCCCTGCACCAGCTTCATCAAGGGTATCACACTGAAATGTTGAGCCCTAAAAAAACTTTCCCCGCCTGGTAAAAGCGTCGATCACCACCAGGTTTTCCTGGTACACAATCGTGTGGGTGGCTTCCACTTTCCTATCCCACTCCGGCCTGACCGACGCCACTTTCTTTTCAAGGTAATCATTTTCTGAAAGCGCTAAAATCTCATTCAGGTCAAAGCCAAAGCCATACATTTTTGAGCAATCTTGAGACGGTCGATATAATTTTCCATCCTTCACGATTAATCCACCTGCTTGCCTGGCGCTTTTTACATCGGAAACCAGTGGATTCATCGGATGTGGATTCCAATTCTTTGTAAATAACTCATTGGAGAAGAAAAGAAATAATTCAACTTGTGGAATCGAACCCTCATTTTCAGCTATTCCGGTAAAAAGCCACCATTGATCATGAGCGCGGAACAAAATGGTATCCAATGCGGTAACGTTTTCCATCAATGTCATCTTATATTTCCATTGATAAGGAAACTCAATGCATTCATAGAGATCGATGGTCCTGTTTTCCGCCGATTCGGGCACCAGATAATATCTACCTTGCCATTCAAAGACAAACGGAAAAGACAGGTGATAGTTAGTTTTCAGGATTTGAACTGGATTTTTTACATTTCCTTCTTTATCCATTTCAAGAACTGAGAGGTGGCCTTTCTTGGCTCGATAGGGATACTCCTCAATGAAAATAAAGTAATTATCCTTCCCTTGAATCACATGCGGATCGGTCCAAAACCGATCCTTTGGCGGCATAATTTTCTTAAAATCGCTGAACGATAAGGATGAATTCTTCCGCTGGTCAACCAGTAAGTACCATTGGTCACGAAGAAATGCCTTCTGGTAAATCCGATAGATTATTCTAGCTGCCAGTTTCAGGATCAGCCTCAACGCCAGAAGATTCGCAGGGGCTTCATAGTACTTATGGTCATAGAGATTAAAGGCCCGGTTGTATTTTTCGATTTCCTGGAAGAATTGTTCGTCTCCCAGGCGATGAAGAAGCTCAATCTGCCTTGATAGAAATGAGGCTGAGGACCAAAAGTAATAACTCCTGTTCCGGGCAGGTGAAAACGGATGGGTAAACGACCACGATGCGTAGAGAATCTTGCCAATGCCAGAATCTTCCCCGACAGTATGTAAGACACAGCCGGTTTCGGGCCAACTCTTGACAACCTCCCAAAAACCGGGAGGACCTCCCCGAATCACCCTGGGATCCCCGTGATAATATGACCAAACTCCATATTTGGAAGCGCTGAGTATTTCGCCTTGCAAAGGGCCAAACCCCATTTTGATCAGAATATCTAACCCATACTCTTTTATTATGGCAATATCTGATTGCGCAAAATAATCTGCCTTTCCCATTTGACCCGGTTTCACATGGATGGCAGGCACATCACTCAATATTTCATGCAGGTTTTTAATTTTAAAAGCCTTGGGTTCCCTATGATCCAATCGCTCATCTATCTGGTTGAAAAGTTCGTATACTAAGTGATGCCGTCTGTGCCACAGACCGCCCAACCCAGGTTTACCAACACGATCGCAATCATTGAGGACGATGAGTGTAATTTCAGCACAACAGGATTTTTTAACCCGTTCAAGTGCGGCAAATGCCCAGGCAGGCACTTCATACGAGTCAAGCAATAACCCCAGTCTTAATTTATTATGATCCATGAGTGTATGAGATATAAAACCATTGAAATCCAGAAGATACTATCAACATGTATGGCACTATGATTTGGATAACAGACCTTGAGCATAGGTTTCCTTTGGCTGTGCCGAAGGATCTGCTAGTACAGCAGGCTTAGGAGAGTTACCCTGGTTTTCCACAACGCCACTACGCAATGGGTTCATCAGGTTGGCACTGATGACCACCCAGTTCAGGATTAACCAGGTCTGCTTGGTGTACTCCCAGGTCAACGAAAAAGTGCCTGCTATCCAGATTGCCAGAACGGCTAACCAAAGGATGGAATTCTTCTTCGGTTGGCGGACTGCTTCATATAAAACAATCGTCAGTAAAACAACAAACAAGATAAACCCAAGAATGCCAAGCTCAGCCAGGATGGAGAGAAAAGTGTTGTGTGCATAGGAGCCCAGTTCAAAATCCGAACCCAGTGCACCACTCCCTACGCCCAGAAGCGGTTCCTTCAGGAATATCGCGACGCTTTCAATCCATAATCTGACACGACCACCGAGATCTCCAGCAGAGATTGACGAACCTACAGTGGCCAATCGATCCAAAGAAGCCTGGGGAATAAAGGGCAGCAAAACAACCACTCCCACAATCAAGACAATGAAAATCAAAATGCGCCAGCCGAGTTTTATGCGGTTAGAAGTCCCCAAGATATACAAAACGGCCGGTAAAATTGCAAAAAGTGCCGTACGGGTAGCCGTGAGGAAGATCGCAAAAACAGCCAGGGGGATGAAGATCAAGTTGGTCACTTTAAGAAGATAACTCAACCAGCTTTTACTGAGGAAATTCGCCAAAGACCAGGCAATGGGTATGCCCAGTATCAGGATTATGGCCATTTCGACCGCATTGAGGTTGGCGCCTGCATATCGCACATCATATACATTAATAGTCTGACCGGTCCGGTAATTATTGATCGTACTGGCAATCGTCACAAAGGATCCCAAAATATAGGCCTGCAAAGCCACATTCAGCTCTTTTGGCGTCTTATATAAATCCCAAAACATCCAACACATCATAGCCAATTGGGCATAAGTCTTTATCCGCACCATCGTCTGATCCGGTGCGACGCTCCATAACATACTCAGCGTGTTCCACAGCACAAAAAGAAAAATGACTATATGGAATGGGTGCAGCTTACGCAGCCTCCCCCTGAGTAAGACCGAGAGCAGCCAAAATCCGGCCGAAGCCAACCCAATGACTCTCGTAAGCGTCCCCAAACTACCCACGGTGAGCGCATTTTCCCAGGGGATGGTGAAAACCAGAAGAATAGATACCCAGAATGCAAGAATACGCATATTTAGACCCCGAAGAGGCTATCAATATACTGGTCTATAACCGTCTCTAATTCAAACGGTTGCCAGCTCTCTTGAGCCGGGTGCTGCACTGGACCATCCAAAGCAGCCAGGATGGCCTGGGCCAGGGAGCCCACATCATCCACTGGAACAAGCTTGCCATACTTCCCCCCTTTGAGAATTTCCTGCGGACCGCTTGGGCAATCCGTTGAGATGACCGGTGCCCCACAGTAAAGCGCCTCCACCAGGACGGTGGGCAGCCCTTCCCACCTTGAAGAAAGCACAAACAAAGAGGATTGAACCATGTAAGGATAAGGATTGGATACAAAGCCAGGCATACTCACATCCTGATCCAAACCTAACCTGCTGACCTGCGCTTCGAGAGCAGAGCGATCCTCCCCTTCCCCCAGAATCAACAGCCTGGCGGGGCGATTTTGACGCACTTGAGCGAAAGATTGCAGGAGCGTATCAAACGCTTTCTGCCTGGTCAGACGTCCCACAGCCAAGATAACGGGAGGCTCTCCAGGTTGGAACCAGGGATGCTGCAAGGGAGCCTGAGCCTTGGCCTTCAATTCATTCGTCACAATCGGGTTATAAATCACCTGGATACGCTGGCGGGGGATGGCTGTCACATGAGCCAGGTCATCGGCCACGCCCTCTGAGACCGCAATAATGCTATCGGCCCATTGATAAAAATACCTAGTCACGTAGGGCATCAGCCAGCGATACGATCCAGGCAAAAGCTGATTCTGCAAAGAGAACGTGTTTTGCTCCGTGATCACGACCCGCCGTGGGATACCCACCAGGCGCCGGGCCCATACTGCGACGGTATTCGCCTGCAATCCCGTGAGCAGTGCATCTGGTCGCTCGCGCTTCAGATAGCCGATAAATGCAGGAAGGCTGGACTGAGTCCGCAAGAAACCACGGTGCTTACGATTAAGCTCCACTAATCGCACAGAGTCAGGCAAATCATTCATATAGGGCCCTTCGGCCTGTGAAAGGACCAAATCGACCGCGGTGCCCCGCCTGCAAAGCCCGGATGCCAGGTTGAGCATCACTCGCTCAGCGCCTCCATCATACAAACCAGGCAAGAAAATGGCCAATCTTTTCTGCGAGACGTTCATTCTGATTTGAATACCCCTTTTCCACAATTCATCTCTTATTCTTGCTCCTTGGTGATCACACCGCGAATACGTCGCAAGATGCGTTTTCTCGGTTTACTGGGTAGACCCAGATAGTAGGCTAACAACAGGATCACCACAAATGTGATCCCTGCAAAAAACAGAAAACCAATCCATCCTTGAGCATTGACCCAATGGGAAATAGATGAAGATTCATCTGCCATGGTTGCCAAACCAAAAAGAAGAATGGTCACTAAAGATGGCCTGATTGCACTTTTGAGCTGACTTACCAACGAAATCCCTAACGATCGGCCTACCATCACCGGATAGCCTACGCTCAGAATCAACCGCCCAATGAATATGCCAAGACTTAACCCCACAACCCCCCAATCAAAGTAACCGACCAGAATGCACGCTAAAGTTAAGGATATGGCAACCGAAATGGCTCCAATGGTCACTTTGCGGTTCAGGCGAAGCGTCAGATCTATCACGTTTGAGTCGTTGCGGATCAGCACAAATTGCATGACTACGATGATGATGAGCAAGTTGGGAATGGTCCCCACATAGTGATCTGCTCCAACCCAAAGTCCAATAAAGGCCCGGTTCCAAATCAAAATCGTTGTGCCAATGACGGTGACGATCAACCAGGTAAACGCCCAAATCTCGCCTCGTACACGAGTCGCTTTTTCGAGCATTCCTGATCCTATGATTCCGCCCAAGCCAGGAGCAATTCCGAAAGCCATAATGGCAATAATGCTGATCAGCGTCTCAGGGGCGTATTTGGTGAGTGTATAGCTGGTGACCATTTCTGCCGACTTGAGCAGCCCCAACACGACCACATCGCTGGCGGTCATTAAGGTCATGAGCAGGTTCCATCCCAAGAACCAAAGGCTTAAACCCAGGAACTTGCGGGTCTCTTCATAGGATGGCCTGGCCACCCCGACCCAGGGGACATTGGTGCGCATAACCCGCAACCAGAAAATCCCCGTTATCAGGGTCAAAGTCAGATTAGAAACTGCCACCCCTGCTATACCTGTTTTCAGGTATAAAGCCAGCCAGGTTAGCCCCCCGCCCAGAAGTA
>Ga0315268_10002185_pt1 | contig 22311 bp, 21 predicted proteins | sample C1_top_MG_FD_204535 | JGI IMG/M metagenome (GOLD analysis project Ga0315268, IMG submission 204535) | Sediment microbial communities from Yellowstone Lake, YNP, Wyoming, USA - C1_top | ecosystem: Environmental > Aquatic > Freshwater > Lake > Sediment | place: USA: Wyoming | collected 2017-08-01 | reverse complement strand
TGGAATACTCGCGGACTCCCATGATTGTCTGCCAAGAATCAAAGACGTAATCGACCGACTGAACTCTGAGCCGATCGAGCTCGTCCTTCACGCCGGCGATTACTCCGCCCCGTTTGTGACCGACTACCACAGAGCGCTGAAGGCTCACATGATCGGAGTCTTTGGCAACAATGACGCTGAGAGAGGCAAACTCAGAGATAGATTTGCGGAGGGTGGACACGACATCAAAGGCAGATTCGCAGAGGCTCAAGCCGGCAATCTGAGAATCGCGTTGACTCACGGGGATGAAGATGAACTACTTCGATCGCTTACTGTATGTGGGGGCTACGACATGGTCATACACGGACACACTCACCAAGCCAGCGCAACTGAGGAAGGACGTACGCTCGTGATCAACCCCGGAGAAATCTGCGGCTACTTGACCGGAAAGAGCATGTTTGCCATGCTGGACACGTCGGAAAGAAAGGCGCGCTTATGTTCATTCTGAATGATTCATCGGCTGACTAGGATGCGAAAAACCACTGAAACCAACCTCTGAGCGACCTCTGAACCTTCGTGAGCTTTCTGAGAGGTTCAAGTTCTCAGAGGAGACACTCAGAGAGCTTCTCCCAGTCTACGGTTCCGAGCTTGAAAGAGTAGTCCGAGCGTTGAAGTCGCCTGGAAAGCGTTACTATGTGAGAGTAAACACCCTCAGAACAACACCGGAGAAAGTGAGAACGAGGCTTGCCGAGAGAGAATTCGACGTTTCACAGCACGAATTGATACCTGAAGCGCTGTGGGTTCCCATCAGAGGACCGTTCGAAGTCCCAGCGCGTCCGAAGAAAGTGATGGTTGACAAATTCACGGCAGAATCAGTTCTACAAGGAGCCAACGTCTACGCGCCTGGAATCGCACGATGCAACAGAATCCGAATCAGTGACAGCGTGAACATAATCGATGACGAAGGAGAAACACTCGCATCTGGAATCGCCCGAATGAATGAGACCCAGATCCTGACTTTCAGAAAAGGACTCGCAGTAGAAGTGACCGAGTCGAAGTATAGAGTCCCCAGCTTCCGCGAGACACCTGAGTATCAGGAGGGACTCATCTATCCACAGTCACTGCCAGCCATTGTCACCAGCCGGGTACTTGACCCGAAACCGAACGAGGTGATCCTTGACATGACTTGCTCGCCAGGCGGCAAACTCTCGCACATCTCTCAACTCATGGAAAACCAAGGTCGCGTTATTGGTGTGGATCGCAACAGACGCAAAACTGAGGAAACGATGCAGACTTGCGCACGCTTGGGTTGCTCGAATGTGACTCTCTTCGTGCACGACAGCAGGTATCTCTCAAGCGACTTCTCGACGCTCAAACCGGACAAGATCCTCGTTGACCCACCTTGCAGCGCACTCGGAATAATGCCCAAGGTCTACGAATACGCTCCAAAAAGTGAGATCGAAGCCCTCGCCAGATACCAGAAACAGTTCCTTGAAGAGGCGTCCAAGATCGTGAAGGCCGGAGGACGGATCGTCTACAGTGTCTGCACACTCACCCTACAGGAATGCGAACGGAATGCACTTCATGCTAGCACAAACTGCAACCTCTCTATTCAAACGCAGTCACCTATGATCGGAGATAAGGCGATTCCGATCGACGACCGATCTACGGAGCAATGTCAGAGATTTCACCCGCACAAACACGACGCTGGCTTCTTCATAGCCTGCTTCAAGAGACATACCCAATGAACGTGGAGACGGGACAGCAAGGCTTAACCGGGGCGACAACAAGACCGGCGTTTCTTGATCTACATGGGCTTCTCAGATGAAGTCCTGACAAGAGGCAAATCCGGAAAACTCGAACTCAGAACACTCCACTCACGTGGATCCTTCGTAATGTGCAAGTACCTGAATCCGGAGACGCTGAAGCTGGCTGACAAGAAGACGAAGCTGACGCTGAGACGAGAAGATGGAACCGTTGAAGAATACTTCATCATACCGCTGAGAGATCCAAAAAGATCACTCCTTGTGAAGGCCGCTGGTGAGGAGAAGAGTAGAAAGGTCTGGAACGAGCAGACTCAGCAGGAAGAAGAACTTTGAACCTAGGCGCCTATCACAGCGATGGATCTGGACTCATTCAGCTCTCCCGGTGAAGCGCGTTGCATGAGGAAATCGAGATCTCGCGAGAACAGATCTTGGGGCCACTTGATCTTGAGGCCACCTTGCTGAGCGGTCAAACCAGCGAACCACAGTGGGACCTCGTAGATGGGTACTACTCAGACGCCGAGGATTTCGGAGGAAGAACCGCAAGATATCGCGTCCGCCAGATCAGGACCAGAGAGGAACCGCACCTCAAGATCGTGATAACCTCAAATGACGAGAACGCGAGTCTCGCGAGAACCGTAACTGATCACGTAGCCAATGTGCTGAGGCTCCGTGATGATCTGAACGCGTTCTATCAGGCGTTCGACCCGAAGGGAGACATAGTCTCCAAGACTTTTCCGCAGCTCATTGGCCTCAGACTGATGCGAGGCAATAACCCGTTCGAGAGCCTAATCAGCTCGATCTCGACACAGCACAACTCGATAGTGCTCTGGACGAAATCGGTGAGACTGATCAGAGACACCTTTGGACCTGCTGTGCGCTTGTCTGACGGTTCAACAATCCATCTCTTTCCCAAACCGGACACACTGGCCTCTGTCAGAGAACATGACCTTGAGACAACAGGACTGACGTACCGCACGAAGTACATCATCGAAGCAGCTCGTAGAGTACGAGATGGGGAACTGAACTTGGAAGAACTCCAACGCGACAACTACGAGACCGCGAAGACGAAACTAATGGACCTGCCTGGAATTGGACCGAAGGTCGCTGATTGCTTTCTCCTGTATGGCCTCGGAAAGACGGAAGCGGCTCCCGTGGATATTTGGATCCACAGGATCGTTCGCAAGCTGTATTTCCAAGGCGCTAATGTCAGTATCGACAAGGTAGCCAAGTTCCTCCGAGAACGATATGGACCCTGGGCCGGGTACGTCCAATTGTACCTATTCCACTACGCTCGCAAGACACGGCTCGTCTGAATAGATCGACAGATGGGCCTTTGATTCTCAGGTACGGCCAATCTTTCTTGTCACTTTCCCTTTTCTGACGACCTTCCTCTTCAGTGGGGTTCCGCAGACTCGGCACGTCTGATCAGCGTCTTCGGTCGTGTATCTCCTGAAACAAGCGGGACAGTAGTAGATCCAGTCGAACTTCTGAGCTATCCCGAATGTTGCGAGAGAAGCGTGCTCCATCCCTAGTGTCTCGGACACATTCTGTATTGCATAGTCATCGCTAACGATGGCGGGCGAGAGGCCGTTCTCTTTCAGATCGAGGGCAAGGGCGAGAACCTCGATATCCGCTTTCGAGAGCACCACTGCGTCACCGACTCTAGACGAAGTCTCCTGCACAGTCTTCATGGAAGATGAGGTTGGTTTCTTCACTGTCAGCTGACCTGAATCTCGGGATGTGGCGAATCTGGTGTGCGACAGAGTGTTAGGCACTAGCTCATCCAAGACGCTCGTGACTGAGTAACTGGGCAGGTCGAGCGCAGAAGGATTCAGACCCATGACGAACGCAGAGGTGTCTAGCACCAAAACCTTCGTCTCAGTCTTCTCCGGGGCCAAACGAGATACGCTACCCGAGTCTTCTGATAGGCAGTCGAAGCCTGCGATCGGATTAAGGTTTGGTCGAGAAGTCGACACGATACTTCATTCGACCGGAAGCAGCCCGCACTGAAACGGCTACTGGATTCTAACCGGCTATTCGGTCTTCCTTCGATGCGACGATGCCCCACATCCAGACATGGATATGGATCGGCCAGCCTTTATCGGCGCCTATTCAATGCCCAGGCGCTCAATGTGATTCCCGGCAACGCCGCAGAGGTGAGCGCCAGCAAGCTCGTGGACACCTGCATCAGCAAGTCGAACCTTGTTACCTCTGAAACCACTATCAGAGTTGAAGCAGTAGCCAGCAGCACTAGCAACAATGATACGTGCTTGAACGTCAGTTTCTTCCGGAAAGTTCGTGAAACGGCAAGCGAAACACCATAGAATGGCAATGCGTAGAGTAACCCGATCATGCTGCCTGTGAAGACTCCTGCTACTACGATGGCTCCTTCAGGGCTGAAAGCAAGTGCGGCATAGAGCTGCTGAGAGATCCAGAGAATCCCAATCAACGGATAAAGCACATACCGCATGACCGTCCTGAGGTTCTCATTCGAACTGATCGTCTGAGCCACCTGCGGACTGAATGAGTAGTAGATCAGATTGAAGACCTTCATTCCCTCACCGCCCGCGTAGGTCTGAAGCACATCGCGATCGCGGAAGTTACGCAACAGCTGCACCTCAGGACTCAGCGCAGACCCATACGTCGCAGTAGCAATATAGCAAGCCCCAAAGCATTGCTTTGTCCAGGGTGTCCAATAACCGCCGGAACAGACAAAGCCATACTCACATTCTGAGTGTGGAGGCAGCAAGTAATTGCACTCTTTTAGACACTTGACTTCGTTAGGCTTACATTCTGGACAGCGCTCTGGGTTTGTCTCTAGGTGCCATGCCCCGTTCTCACATATCTCTCGTGTATTCCATTTCTTCGGGTCTATCTGACAATACACCACGTTCCTAGGTGAGTCTCCGGCGTTGCATTGCGGACAGGGCTGTGGGTTTGTCTCTTGCTGCCAGACCCCGTTCTTGCATATCTGGCGTGTCTTCCACCCTGTGCCGCCCGGACACCACTCCGTAACTTTAGGTGGGTCCCCAGCGCTGCATTGAGCGGTCTGCGTTTGCGTTTCTGTCTGTGTCTCTGTAGGGCAGTCCTGTGTTTCTAGAACCTGGACCCCGTTGTGGCATACCATGGCTCTCTTCCACGTCTTGTACTCCTGTCCTGGACACCACTCCCAAACTGACGCTTGACCTTCTATACATCCCACTGGTGGGGGCCCCACACTTAGTGGATGAAGCTGCCCAGCGTTGACGTTAGCAACATTCGTTCCAATCGAGACTATGAAGATGACTAGAATCGCGGTGGCGACAAGATAGGACAGACGCACTCCAACGGGTCCTCCTTGATAGAACGCCATGGACTCTCCCATACGAATAAAACACTTGGCATCCGTAGCTAGCTATTTGACGACTCCGGGCATTTGACGCCCTTCACAATCAGCATCTCCGCAAATAGGTTCAACACTGTCTCCTGCCGCTCAATCTTCTCGAAAACGGCCACAATCGGGGTCAGCAGGAGATCCCTTGCCTTCGCTACGGACCGGTCAGGAAACTGCTGGATCCAAAGATCTAGCCACCTCAACTGTTTCGGGAACAAATGATACCCGTTCACCTCGACATCTGAGAAGCCCGCCTCCAACATAGCGTTCCTAATCTCACTAGGCGTAAAATGTAGCTCAGGACTAGTGAGCTTCCTCAAGGCCCCAATCTTGCTGAGGAACACGCAAGACCAGTAGCGCATCCAAAGATTCTGGACGTTCGGAACTCCGACTATAACGCAGCCTCCAGTCTTCGTCGCATCTCGTTGCTCGTTCAGGCATGTTCTCCATTCTCGTACGTGTTCTATGCTGCCGAAACTGCAGGCAACCCCGAATGATCCAGATCTGAAGGGCAAATAACGAAAATCCGCCAGAACCGGATGCGCTTTGTCGTAGAGTCCATCGTCCATCATTCTATGACGTGCCACTTCGATAACTCTACGCGAAACATCAACATACGCAACGTCCAGACCTCTCCCCATGAAATAGTAGGCGTACTTCGTCAATGTAGCTTCATTGTAAACGTCGAGCTTGAGTATCCACTCGTCCTGTCTGGGTTTGGTCCATTTCAGAAAGTATCTCTCGACCAGGCCTCGGTAGGCACGATCGGTCGGCGTGGGAACGGTTTGCCTGAGGTGAAACGAATGTTCGAACACATTTTCCCATAGACGCCTCATTTCGGCGCCCGTCATTACTGTGAGATCCCTTTCACCGTGAGGCAAAGCTCTGACACCATTTGAGGCTGAGACGGCGACGCACGTACCAGCTGGCAGCTGAGATCCCACCGGGTCTTGACAGGAGGCGTTTCCAGTGCCACAGAAACCGGAGTCTGTGCTTGTACGGGTGTCGCCTCGCGCCCTCTAGTTGCTCGTCAACCACGCGTCTCGCTAGCTCTCCTGGAGTACTTCCGTTTGGACGCTCGAGCGCCAGCATAACTCCATCGTGGATTTTCTCTCGAACAACGCTCCGCAAAACATCTGTCGGAACATTCAGTCTGCACAGGAAACCTCCTAGGACGCCTCCTGCGTTTGCGACGAAGTCAGGAATGACCAAGATGCCTCTCTCAGCGAGAGGGGCCTCGGCAGACTCACTCACAGGGGCGTTGGCACACGGAACAATCAACTTCGCTTGGACTTTTTCGATGTTTGACCTCGTGACAAGTAGTGGCCGCGCGGATGGAATCAGCACGTCGACCGACTCATCGACTATCGCGGACGGTTCTCTAATCTCAGCCAGAGGCGTGGTCCTCACGTATTCCTCGAATGCGGTGAGGCCCGGTCGTTGTTTGGAATCGGAGACAAGTCCGATGTCAATCCCGCCTTCTTGGAATAGCGCCTGTTCTTCGTTCGATATAGCGGAGACCTTCAGGCCGCGTTCGACCAACATCGTTCCTATCAATCTGCCAAGCCTACCAAAACCCTCAATCGCAACTGAGGAATTCTGTATTCTGTTTCCTGTCATCCTGATGCTCGTTACTACTGCTTCGACTACACCCTCGGCTGTGCATAGCCGAGCCAAAGGGATACTATCTACAGTTTTCTTGAGGATGCTATTTCGAAGCAGGGACTCGGAACCAAGCTGTCTGTATATCGCTATGATGTCCGATTCCGTGGAGCCCATGTCTGGACTAGGCACATACCGTAACTCTCGAATAAGGTCAGACACAGCTGCGCCGAAGCCGGCAATTACCTTGACACGAGAGCCGGATTTGGGATCGAAAGCGATTCCGGTTTTTGCTCCGCCGGCGGGAATGGTGAAGAAAGCATTCTTTCGAGTCATTGCCTGAGCAAGAAGTTTCACCTCCGCCTCGTTAACATCTGGAAGGATTCTCACTCCTCCGGAGCTTGGTCCCAATAGTGTACTGTTGAGGACAAGTACGCCATTGAACCCGTGTTTCGAGTTCTCGAATCGAATGATGGCTTCTGGGTCATGCATCGTAATCCACCTTGCCACGTTCAATGTATGTTGAGCTAGAACGGAAGCAGCTTGATTGGGAACTGCAGAATCATCATGACAAGCAGGCAGGACAGATAGAGGCTCCTGACGTACGGGTTAATCGAACGATGACACGTCATGCTCGCCACCATTATCGAGATAGCTCCCATAGTTGGCAACATATAGAAGATGTACATGATGCGACCGGCGAATGCAATTGGATACATAATCAGGTATGTCCAGCTCCACCAGACCAGCCCGAAGAGGTCGAGCCTTGCGCGAGTTCTCCAGTAGCTCCAGGCTGAGAACGCAAGTCCGGGAAGCATCATGTAGATCAGCATCGGATTCATCTCTCCCACATAGTTCACGATGAGTCCGCTTACTGTGCCGCTGTAGTATTCGATAACGTTGCGATTGAATATCCAAAGCCAAGGCGGACAGATGATCCCGAAGGTGGAACTGTTCGAGCCAACGGCAACATACGATCCGTCCAAGTTATAGTGGTTGACCCTGTATAGGCCTAGCCTAGCGATATTCTGCCACGGAGTTATTTGCCACCAGACCAACATCAACGCAGAGAGCATGACAACTGGTACAGCGAGACCGAGCAGTACCTTTGCAGCCAGCACAGCTGACTCTTTACTGATGAGTGTACGTTTCGATATGCGTTCGACGACCAGAAAAGTCATGATGATCGCGATTCCGATGACGCCCATCTCCTTGGAGAACGCCGATAGTCCGATCGCCATTCCAGCGGCAACGTAGCGGCCACGCAAGAAGAGGTAGAATCCTAGCACCATGAATGACACCATGAAGATATCGAGCGTGAATATGCGTGAATGAATCAATGTCAGCGTGTCTAGCGAAAGAAAAGTCGCTGCGTAGAACGCGACTCGATCGGAGGCAAGCCTCTTCACCGCCAGATAGAGAAACAGTAGAAGAAGTGTCCCAAAGATCACGCTCGACAACCTGTACGCGGGTGCATTTTCGCCGAGCGCCAATGCCGATATGGCCACAATCAGCTTCGCGAGCGGGGGGTGCCCCGGATATGGATCGGTGAACTTTGGATAGATGTCAGTCACAGGATTGTCTGCGGGGCCGAAAACCATTGGCCTGCCAATTATGTTCCTCGCGGCGTTAATGAAGTAAACTTCGTCGAAGACTAGGCCCAAGTCCCACGAATCTACACAGGAAGCGGGCTCGCAACGAGTTGTGAGTGGGGGAACACCAATGAATGCCAAACGAAGAGCGAGACTCGCGCACAATACCAAAAGAAATAGTCTATCCCAGCGACTGAGTCTCTGATGTAAATGAAAGCCGGGCCAAGTCATGTATGGCCTTTCCAGGAGTTATCCCGTGGGCTCAAGCTATCAATGCATGGGGCCGATTACGCTTTGTTCATGTTCGGAAGTACGGAGGGTCGCCTCACGAGTGGAACACGATGGCAATGACATCTGGGGGTGAAGATCCGGATCACGTTTGCGATGCTTCGGGTGGCGGTTTCTTCTTCCTCGTCAGGCGGCGTCTCTTTGTTTGTTCCAATTCCCCTTTGAGGCTTTCTACTTCGGCCTTTGCTTTCTCCAGCTCCGTCGGTTCTACCTTCGCCTTTGCGCCAAACAGGTGTCCCGTCTTGTATAACGCGAGAACTGCTAGGAGAACAACAATCGCGCCAGCTGCGACGGCGATGATGGTCATCGGCTGAGAGTTGTCGACGCTCCATTCTGCGACAAGAGGCACTGAGTTCTGCACGGTGAAGGTGTATGTTGGGTCCCTGGAGTCGACTCCTTGTGGGCTGTGCCATGCAACGAACACCGCCCTTCCGCCCAATGCACCCCAGAATCCTCCCAAGGGGGCTTCTTTCTCCACTGAGATGGAGGCTTGTTGACCTTTCATGTACCATCCGTCAGGACTATCCATGGTTGGATTGCCAAAGTCGGAAGATAGTCTGATTCTATATCGCGTCTCAGTCTGGTATTCACCTTTGATGTAAAGCGGCTTGTCCGCTTTGAGCGCTAGGGTTCTACCCTCCATAGGGGCACCGTTCACCACCCAGTGCACAAAGACATCTCGTTCCTTGACGTTGCTCTCGTCGATTGTAACCGTGAACTCATTCGCAGAAAGGTTGACGTTCGAGTCCACCGCTTGCCATGTGTCCGTGTGCTGTCCGTGCGCATCATTGACGACGACTTCCTGTTCCACACCGTAGGCGAATGTGTGTCCCTTCTCCGCTAGCTGTGTGGTCGTCCAACATTGCTTCTCATATGTGCAGTAGGGTTCCCACCAGCAGTAACCATAGTAGTCACAGTAGTAGTAAGTGTCATAACAGACCGGGACATCCTGACAGTTCTCTGTTGAGATCACATCTAGAGTCCAGACGTTGTTTGGATTCGAGAATCTAGTGCAAACATCCGTGCCTTCGTACGTCGCGCAGTTTCCCTTAATCTGAGCTTCCACTTCGAAGGTGTGTGCAGTGCTCTTATCCACATTGAAGGTCTTCGTGCTACCCCCAGCCATAGTCCCTTGTTCCTTTCCGTCTATGATCACAGTTGTAGACAGCTGAGGCGACAACCCCTTGACCGTCACAGGGATACCGATCGTCGCTGCAGCGACTGGCTGAGGTCCATAGACCAACAACAACGAGGAGATTACTAGAATACAGAAGGCTAGCGTTCTACTAACTCGGAATGACATTGCTGGAACCAATACAGTAGAGCCGACGCTTCTAACTTAAAACTTGCTACTTGTAGCCAACTGGCTGAATCTCGAACTGCCGAGTCACAAGCATGTGGGATGAGTGCTTCACGGCCGAATCTCATCGGCAAATGGATCGCTTTCATACGTCACCTGTATGTTCGCAGCAATCTGTCACTGAGTGTTTCGTTGCATCGGACGAAGACGCATCAAGCCTCTCAGGGAGCGGATTGGTCCTAGGCGGACAAATAGGGCCTTGTGAGGTGATCGAGCCACTGTGACTGATGTCTGAGGTTGCAGCTCCCTTTGAACTCGACCGTCCACCACTAGGGTCCCCTTCAGTTTCGGAGCGACCAGCTCAATCTTGATCTTATTGTCCATGGACACAACTAGAGGTGTCAGATGCTCTAACGGGCAGATGAACGTAACAACAAAGGCGTCCACAGAGTTGTCCACGATCGGACCATTCGCTGACAACGCATATGCAGTTGACCCTGTAGGGGTTGAAACGATGAGACCATCGCTACGAAACTCCAGAAGTTGCGACTTGTCAATCGACACCATGAAGTGAAGCATCTTCGACGGCGTCCCAGATGCTATCACAACCTCGTTCAAGCCGTCGATGGGGCTCTCCCCCTCGATGGCGACGGAAAGCTTTGCTCGCTCCTCTGTCTTGCACGTGCCCTTAACGTAACTCTCAATCGCATGCATTGCGTTCTCAGGGTCGACTTCCGTGAGGTATCCCCTTCTGCCCATGTTGACTGCCAATATCGGTGTCTCGGGTTTCGGAATTGACATGCAAGTCTTGAGGACGGTGCCGTCTCCCCCGACAGTGACGATCAAGTCAGCATCCATCTTTGAAAACGGAACGCCTCCGGGCAACTTTGCAGCCTGAGAGAGCTGCTCCTCCGGAAGGACTTTCAACCCCTTCTTGGTCATCTCTTTGTGGAGTTTCATGGCAACCTTTAGGGCGGCGTCTCCGTCAAGCCTTGAAACTAGACCAACCTTCGTGACCAAGACCAGATCGCTCGCACGTCTTAGGAGTCTGAATCCACTATTTATGGTATGCAAACCCCTACGAAAGAGACATTGTCGCTCGCGTGGAATCCACGTGATTCCTAAACATGATTCCCAGCACGCCGTGGCCTGATGACGAGGTCGTTCTCGCAAGCTTTTTAGAATCGCCACTTCTAGTCAGCCTCTACGAGATCGAGGAACCAGCATTGAGCAAGCCAGTCGACGTGGGTTCGCTGAAGATCGGACAATACGTTGTCATCGAAAATGAACCTTGCAAGATCGTGGAGTTCGAGAAGAGCAAACCGGGCAAGCACGGCTCAGCGAAAGCAAGAATTGTAGCAATCGGTGTTCTGACTGGCCAGAAGCGTAACGTGATCAGCCCGGTCGATGGGAAACTGGAGGTCCCGATGATAGACAAGAAGACTGGACAAGTCATCTCAATGCAGCCTGACTCGGTCCAGATCATGGACATGCAGTCATACGAGACGTTTGAGACGCCCCTGCCCGACGATGAGGCAGTGAAGTCCAAGCTCACAGCTGGCGTCGAGATAGAATACTGGGAAATGCTCGGCAAGAAGAAGATCGTGAGAACCAAAGGCTAGCATCAGACTAGCCCGAGAGGAACCCACTGAACGAGGCATCTGTATGCCCTATGTCAGGCAGATGAAACTCAAGCCAGGAATGAGACTGAGCAGAATCTCAGATCAGATGCGCCTGGCAGGCGTGCTTGGACCCAGAAGATTCGCCGACGCCGTCGAAATTCTTGCAACTATGTTCAGCGATCATAGATACACGAACATGATGGCGATTGCCGGTCCTATGGTTCCAGGGGGATTACGCCAACTCGTGAGCGACCTAGTCTCGGGCAGACGAATCCACGCGCTGATCATGACAGGTGCCAACGTGACACATGATCTCGTGGAGGCTTTGGGACACAGACATGAAATCGGAGTTGAGGCCTCTGACGACCAGAAACTGAGCAAACGTGGCTTGCATCGGATATATGACATATACATCTCACAGCGAGCGATAGAAGCAGTCGAGAAATTCGCGTACAAGTCAGTATCCAAGATCGATGAAGAAAAGCGACGCAACATCGCACCTTGGGAGCTGCTTCGTGAAATCGGAAGCCAATTGCGTGACCCATCATCGATTTTGCGAAACGCATCACAAAGGAATGTCCCAGTGTTCTGTCCGGGCTTGCATGATTCGATGTTTGGCACCAACCTTTGGACATTCGGACAGCTCAACACTCTTCAGCTCAATCCAATGCGAGACTTCAGCAGAATTGTCGAAATGACCTACGAGAGCAAGAAGATCGGACTCATCATCCTAGGCGGTGGAATGCCAAAGCACTTCAGCCTGTTGGCCAACACGTTTCGCGGTGGACTAGAAGCGGCAGTTCAGTTCACGATGGATCGACCAGAGCCAGGAGGGCTTAGTGGCGCACCACTCGAGGAGGCGGTTAGCTGGGGGAAGATCAAGCCGGGTAGCCGCACAGCGACAGTGATAGGAGACGCAACAACGCTGTTCCCTCTGGCCTGCGTTGCTGCTCTGGAGAAAGCGGCCTAAACCAGTCGCGGCAGCCGAATTTCGAGCACGCCACGCTTGAATTTCGAAGTCATCCCTGATTCGACGACTGGGACCGGCATGTGGATCCTAGTGTGATAGGACTTGAACTGACCGCCTCTATGCCTCACACCCATGTCAGCAAATGTTATTCGACGTTTCGTGTTTGCGTAGATCTCAACCATATCATCTGCGGGTAGTTTCAGAGTGACTTCCTCATGATTCACGTAGGGGAGATCCACGGTCACGATGACTTCGGTTGAGCCCACGGTTATGTTGTAAAGTGGCTCGATGCTTTCCGCGGTCTCGTTCCAGCTGGATATGAAGGCACGTTCTACCATGAATTCGGCTCGCTTGAAGTACTCATCCATTGCCTCGAAGATGTGTTTCTTCCTATCATGTGACATTCTCTATCTCACCCGTATAGTGCTGGAACCTCGTATTCCTGTGACTTGCCCATCTTAGCCATCTCAGTTTGTGTCCTCTTCATCACGTCTCTGGCTCGGAGACGAATCTCCTCACCCTTCTGGAGTAGGTCAGAGACTTCAACTTTCAAGCCAAGTATCTTGTTCAATGCGTTAAGTGCAGCAGCAGCCGCCTCCGGATCGGGATAGTTGTAGAATGATTGAGTGAGCAATGTGATCGCTGGTAGGTTGATCTCGGCGCACTTTCTCAGCATTAGTGCGTAAGCCCCGACTATGTATCCCTCGTCGAGCACTTCGGCGGCGTCGCCCAGTTTCTTCTCCAAGGCTTTGTTGGAGAGCGCTGCGAAGACCTTAGGCGCATCTATATCCTGGCGGTTCTGTACGGCCATTCCGCCGATCGAGACCACTAGCTCTGCGTTACGTGAAGCGGCCCAATCCACAATAGCGTCGGCCAGCGATCGTGTCAGCGACGCAGGAATTGCAGTCTCCCCCATTATCACAACTAGCGATTGGTTCGCGAACAATCTGATGGGTGATTTCGGAAGCCCGTCATGAAGCACGATCATTGGCGGGAACAGGTCCGACTCAACGGAGCCTACTTCTTCCATTTTCAGTGAAGATACGATGTGCGATGCTGCCACGAGGCCCACCAGGCCCACGTCGGGTAAGCCATTGATAAGAGTGAACTTCTTCGGAATGTTCCCTTTCTCTACGACCCTCACATCGTCTGGCAAGAGTATTCGCCCTGTGACAAGATCTAGTGGGAAGTTGCTTGGCCGAATAATGAATCTATCCATGCTCCGGCCAATTCAACGATAGGAAAGATCACGGACATGAACAACAGCGGCCATTGCATAGATGAAGAGGCTATAAGTGACCTGAGTTCAAGAGCAAACACCCCTGACCTCTCGGAGAGATTGCAGCCTTGAGCGCGCTAGGAGATCTCAGCAAGTCACTGGGCGACGCCGTACGGAAACTGCTGAGACTGCCGATTGTCGATGAGAAAGCGATCCGGGAGCTCGTCAAGGACCTCCAGCGAGCGTTGCTGCAATCAGACGTGAACGTGGAGTTAGTGCTCCAAATCTCACGCAGTGTCGAGAAGAGAGCGATCGAGGAGAGGCTTCCGCCAGGCATCTCACGCCGAGAACACGTAATAAAGGTCCTCTACGAGGAACTGACTAGATTCCTCGGCGAAGAAGCACCGAAGACGACCATACCACCGGGAAAGACCTACGTTGTCATGCTCGTGGGAATCCAAGGAACTGGCAAGACAACGGCCGCCGTGAAGCTCGCCCGATTCTACCAGAAACGGGGACTGCGTGTTGGGATCATTTGTGCTGACAACTTTCGACCAGGAGCATACGAACAACTCGCACAATTGGCAGACAAGGTTTCAGTTCCAGTGTACGGCGATCCGAAGAATCCATCTCCCGAGAAACTCGTCAAAGAGGGCTTTTCTCACTTCGAGAAGGAGAAAGAGAATCTCATCATCGTCGACACCGCTGGCAGGCACAAGAATGAAGCTGAACTCATGGATGAGATGAAGCGGCTTGCCCGTTTGGCGAAGCCAGACGAGATCGTTCTGGCAGTAGATGGATCGATAGGACAAGCTGCGATGGGGCAAGCGCGGGCGTTCAATGAAGCGACCAACATCGGATCCATTTTGGTCACGAAACTTGACGGAACGGCAAAGGGCGGTGGCGCATTATCTGCTGTCGCCGCCACCGGGGCGAAGATCAAGTTCATCAGCGTTGGTGAGGGAACCGATGACCTAGAACAATTTGTCCCGTCCAACTTCGTTGGGCGTATCCTAGGTATCGGTGATGTTGCATCGCTTGTTGAGAAGGTTCGAGAAGCCGAGATCAAGATACCCGAGAAGAAAGCACGTGCGATACTTGAAGGACGTTTCAATCTGAAAGACATGTATGATCAACTTGAGGCGGTGCGCAAGATGGGGCCCCTCAAGAAAGTCCTTGGAATGCTGCCGGGCGGCGCCAATCTCCCAGATGACGCGATGGAAAACGCCGAAGAGAAAATGGACGCTTGGCGTGTCATGATCCAGTCGATGACAAAAGACGAAGTTGAAGAGCCAAAGAGCATAGACTCCTCAAGAGCGCGCAGAATCGCAAGAGGATCAGGAAGGACAGAGAAAGAAGTCAAGGAACTTGTGAACCAGTACACCATGATGAAGAAAATGATGAAGAGCATGAAGCGCCGACAGGGTTCGATGATGAAACGGCTGCCATTCCAAATGTAGCCACGGCAGGTCTAGGATGCTTAAATAGCCCGTTTGAGGTCTGCTAGCAGAACCATCCAAAAGAAACGCTCAGGAGCAGTAGTACGCTTGGTAAGACGTTCGAAAGGCTACAGATCAAGAACGAGAACTCTTTTCCGAAAGAACCCTCGAGAGAGAGGCAAAGTAGGTCTTAGCCGCCTCCTCAGGACCTACAATCCAGGAGACAAAGTCAAGATAAGAATCGACTCCAGCGTACACAAAGGTATGCCACACCGCCGATACCATGGTCGGGTAGGCATAGTCAAGGCGCGTAGAGGGCGAAGCTACATCATCGAAGTCGCCGAGGGAAGACAGACACGCACCTTGATAGCTAGACCTGAGCACATAGAGTAGTTGATCCGGCATTGCCGCGAAAACTCATAGACACCAAGCCAATCACCACGGCTGAGGCTAGAAGGATTCTTGAAAAGGCAAGTGAAGACGAGCTGGGCGAATTCCAGCGCAGGACCCGTGATTACACGGTCAAATTCTCCAAGATCCAACCGGGCAAGACCGAGAAACTGCTTCGCGACCTCTCCGAGAAACATCAGCTTGAGCGCAAGGATGCGATACAAATCGCTAACTGCATGCCCTCGTCGATCGAAGAAGTCAGGACGGTACTCTCCGTAAAGGGTCGCGTATTCACTACCGAACAGCTGGAAGACATCCTGAAGACGCTGGCGCCATACAGGTCATCCTAGACGTGTGAATCACAGCGCCTGGCCGAGCTCCTGTTTGCACAGCTTCTGTATGTGACTGAACCATTCCAGAAACCGCCATTGATGATGCCCGAAAGACTTTTGACCGCGACGACGCGACACACTCTCAGGAAGCGCAACCTATGTCTGCGTCTCGGAAGACGTTCCCGACTCTGCCAATGAGTGAGCATGTAGCAGAGACGGTTCTCCTCGGTTGTTAGTTTCTGAGGGCGCAGGTAGCTAGTCACGAAGTGATTCTTGATGGAATCAAGAGACAGTCATGAGAGATACGACGCTCCAAGTGCTCGGCAAGGTAGAGACGACGCTCTACGGCCTAGGTTGTATGAGGAATACGCGTACGTGCTTGACTTCTTGAGCTACGGTAGGCCTTCGGCCGAGAGACCGAGACGTGCGGCCGCACCAACTGTTCAGGTCGTCGGAGAGACCTACTTCACGCTTCTTGAGGCTGAACTGAAGCAAGGGACAACTGCAACACCGCACGAACGCATCTATGTCGGCCGGGAACGACGCGAGAAGATTGAGCGCGTAATGGGAAGAATCAGCTACCAAGAGCTGACAGCAAGCGCCAAGGCGGAACTGCAACCTGTGCTCGAGACACTCATCAGTAATCAAGAGGAGAGATTTGTCGGTTTCTTCAATGTCTCGCAACCGGTAACGCCGAGGATGCACGCTCTAGAATTGCTGCCTGGAATCGGTAAGAAGTCAATGTGGCAGATCGTGAACGCTCGAGAGAAGAAACCATTCACGAGCTTCAAGGACATTCAAGAAAGAACCAAGACTTCGGACCCCGTGAAGGTCCTCGCGAAGAGAATCGTTGACGAGCTAGGTGGAGAAGGAAAGTACAGGCTTTTCACACGCACTATCTAGCAAGCGTTTGGGACGCAAACGAGAACCAACTGCAAGCCCTGATCTATCGTGGAATACCGCGTGACCTGCTTCTAGCAATCTGAGCGGAGTGCGCATGTATCTCATCATACGTCCCAAGGCTCCATTTGACTTTGAAAAGAACGCTGAGATGCACTCACATTTCAAGAACAGTCTGCCAGAGCTCTACGAAGACGGAGTCTACATGAGAGTCCTGCATGCAAGCAACAAGCCGGTTCTCATCTCAATCACATCCAGAGGAACAGTGGCAAGACCGAGACTGATTGTTGACACATATCCGCCCGTGAGCAACAAATCCGGGATCAGATCGCTGAGAAGCACGCTCCAGTCTATGTTCGAATCGACATTTGACTTTGACCGCTTCTACGCAATCGCGAAAAGAGACGCGACCATGAGAATGATCGTTAGGAAGCTTAAGGGCCTTAGACCTATACGGCCGCCGACTATCTTCGAATCCGTTATCATCGCGATAACTGAGCAACAGATCTCGCTTTGCGCGGCAATTGCGATTCGCTCACGATTAGTGCAAAGATATGGCGACACGGTAGCTCGCGATGCGAGAATGTTCTACGCCTTTCCAACTCCGGAATCACTCGCGAAAGCCAAACCCGCTGGATTGAGAAAGGTCGGTCTGAGTGCCACAAAGGCCAGATGCATAAGCGAGTTCTCAAGGAAGATCGCAAACAACAAATTCAATTTGGATAGGCTGACGCAGTTGGATGATAGTGAGGTCGTGGCCGAGTTGACGAAGTTCCGAGGGATCGGAAAATGGACTGCGGAATACACGCTTGTGCGTGGAATGGGTCGAGTTAATTCCCTTCCAGCAGACGACCTTGGAATTCGGCGAGCGGTATCACAAGCCTATTTCGAGAGCAAGAAAGTTTCTGCAGAAGAAGCAAGGGCCACTCTGACACAGAAGTTTGCTCCGTACAGTGGAATTGCAGCATTCTACCTCATGTATTATCTGTTCTGGGAACAGTCATCTTCATAGACGAGGAAGGAGTTCCCAACATTGCACATCTCTCATGTGGTCATCTAGTTGTTGGATCCCCAGGCTGTTGTCCTCAGCGTCCTCGCGAAATGACCACAAGCCTAGGTGCCGCACTCGTTTTCCTCGTGAAGAAAACCAGCCACAGAACGAGAGACGCCTTGGTCGGACTATCAGCCGGGCTCATGCTCTCAGTTACCGCGCTCAATCTTCTGCCAAAGGCACTGGGGCCGAATGATCAGAACTTGCTCCAAGTTATCGTAGGGATCACTCTGGGAGCCATAGCCCTCTTCGCCGCTGACACGTATCTGCCTCACATTCACGGCTTCTTGGCCCCGGACAGGCCGCTTACGAAAGGGATGAAGACAGCCCTCATGCTCGTGGCTGCACTTGTCATTCACAACTTCCCTGAAGGCTTTGCCACCGGAACAGCCTATGCTGGAGGAGTGACGACGTTCGGCAACACAGTTGCGTTAGGAATAGCTCTACAAAACATCCCGGAAGGCTTCCTTGTATCTGTTCCTCTGAAAAGTCAAGGCTACTCCACGCGAGGCAGCTTTATCGCGGGAGCCCTATCGGGCTTCATAGAGCCGATCTGCTCAATCACGGCCCTCGTCGTTGTCGGTCTGTTCCAGATGCTTCTTCCATACGCGCTTGCCTTCGCAGGAGGCGCTATGCTCTACGTCATTTTCGATGAGATGGTGCCTGAAAGCCACAGCCATGGATTCGAGAGGATAGCAACTGCAAGTTTCATGACAGGTTTTCTGTTAATGACCGTCCTGAACTATCTTGCATCGGTAATCTTCGCGTGAACTACTTGCAGACCCGCACAGGCTTCTCGTATGCAGACCTCATTCTGTTCCACAAGACAAAGTTATCATGAGCAACCCAGCTTGAGGGCGGCCCAGAGGGAGTCTGGATTCGGTGGGGAGGAGAGTAGGCTGGATGAGTGAAAAGAAATCAGTTTTGGCGGTGGGAGCCCACGCTGACGATGTTGAGTTCCAGATGGCTGGAACGTTGTCGTTACTGGTGAAAGCTGGATTCGAGACGCACATTATGACGCTCGCCAAATGCGACTTGGACAGCAACGAGATGCCGCGCGGGAAAATTGCTAAGATACGTGGCCAAGAAGCACATCGCTCGGCAGCTGTAATCGGTGCGGTCTATCATCCTGCAATTGTTCCCGATATGATGATTTTCTACGAGAACAAGACACTTCGCAAGGTCGCCGCCGTGGTCCGTGAAGTCCAGCCGACGATTGTCCTGTTACCGTCACTGAATGACTACATGGAAGACCATATGAACACGGCTAGGCTTGTAGTGTCCGCCTGTTTTGTCCACGCAATGCGCAACTATGTCACGGATCCACCTCGCGACATGACCACCCAAGACGTATTCCTCTACCATGCTCAACCGCACTCAAACCGTGACGGAATGCGGAACTTCGTCATTCCTGAACTCTTCGTGGACATCACTACAGAAATGGATGTCAAGCTGAAGATGCTCGGATGTTACGAGAGCCAGTGGAAATGGCTCAAAGAAACACAGGGCATGAACAATTTCCTTGACAACATGCGACGCTCCTGTGCTGAATTAGCAGGCAAAGCGCCGCGAAAAGGCATAGAATACGCAGAAGGCTTTCGACAACACAACCATGTCGGCTTCTCGGCTGAAGATGGAGACCCTCTCAGCCTCGCTTTAGGCGATAAGGTTGTGAGAAACTGCTAGGAACGCCGCTCCTGTCGTTCCTCATGGTCTGGAAACCGGTGAGTGACCGAAGAGGAACGTACGAAGGGTACTAGTAGCCACGAGCATCCGAATCAGGCGAGAGCGACTCAATCCCAGAAAAGCCTCGTTCTTGCGTATTCGCGTTCGGCTTTTAGTATGTCAACGTAGAAGTCCTCTTCTGTCCGATGCAACTTCCTGAGCACCCTGACGGCGGTGGCCGGTCCGACTCCTCTTCCACTCATTACAATTGCAGCTTTCTTGCCATTTGTCTGCATTAGGCTCGCGCTCAGCCAAGCGCGTTTGTACGCTTGCTCCTCCTCATCAGTGAGTTTCTGATGATGGATTCGCCTTTTCACAGTCTTGACGAGACCATCATCGCCCAGATATGTTGCCGCGATCAATGTCGACTTGCAGTGCGGACACTTTATCCCCTCGGGAAGGTCGCCAACTACCCTGATTCCGTCCCAGTCGCCTTTGTACAGACAAACGAGCCGAACACGGCTTGCGAACAGCCTCTCCCTGATGATCTGAGTGAGACTCTTGCTCGGGATCGCAGGTCGAAGAAGATCGTGCGGAATGATCTTATCCACAATGGGTAACGCGAGCGGAGAACAACTTGCCTCAGCCTCCTCCACGATTCGAAGCGAGACTACGCCATCTCTGATTTGCTCGATGAACTTCTTTGCATGATCCAAGTCGAGTTTCTCTAGAAAGACTTCTCTTTTCGTTTCCTCTTCGAGCGGTGTGCCTTTGAAGATCTTCACAAGGAGCCTAGCTCTAGTTGCTTTGTATTCGGCAGTCCGCTCGACCGCGCCGAACCTCTTCGCTATGTGCCAGTGCCTCCATGCAAACGTGTTAGAGGTCTCCAGTGCGCTCGCAACCACTTTCTCAAGCTCGTCCGGGCTCAGCTGCTGTAGCTCCCTTTCAACGAGCGTTGGATCTATTTTGAACGGAAAGACGAGCGCGATTCTGTAGGAGTCCATCTGTGCCGCAATACTCACTCCGAGTCTTGCGCTAAGTAGCGAGGTCAGCGCCAATGATATGGTTTCGTTCGCTAGAGTTCCGAGGCACGTATGCACGATGATGCAGTTCTCGAACTTCTCCACAGCCGCGACAGCATTAGTCGGGACAAGATAGCTTTCCCTCTGGGATCGGATCGATTCAATGGATTTCTGCATCGCTCCTTTTGTCACGTGGAGATTGTCTCCGAGCGCAGCGATCTTTGCAGGGTCGTCGAGCTCAGTGGAGATCACGCCTCTTAGTCGTCCGACTTCGCTGGCAACTTCGTAGCTGACGGGTATTATCTCACCTTCCCACGATGGAATCGCGTTCAGAGTAGGAGCAGTTGGTTCAACTTCGACTGATAGTTGATCCTCGTTGACGGCTATCACTTTCCACGTTTGACCGTGCATGATCAGCTCGGTTCCAGATTTGCATTTGCGTGCAACGAAGTCTTGATCGAGCGTGCCAATCTTTCGCTTACGGAAGAAATCGAAAACGAGATACCTCTTCATGTCAGGTATCATCGACAGATTCTGGTAGTAGTACCTGAACGTGTTCGGAAACCGCGCTCTCAGCACATCCTCCTGAACGGTGACAACCCTGCCGCTTCCGAGCTGCTTCACAACTGACATGTAAGCCTCGGGCGACAGGTCACGATATGGGTACGCACGTTTGACGATCTCAAGCGCTTCTCCAACGGTAAGTCTACGCAAGTCTAGGACTAACCCTGCTATTTGATGCGCTAGCACGTCGAGGGCGTTCTCGTGGATGACCGTCGGTTCGAGCTTCTCGTTCCTTGCGTTTTGCGCGATGACGGCCGACTCAAGGATGTCGTCCACGGATGTGCCTATGATGAGACCTTTCGCGACTCCGCGCAGCCTGTGCTCGCTTCTGCCTATTCTCTGGATCAGGCGAGCCGCTTGCCGAGGCGACATGTATTGGATGATGAAGTCCACCGAGCCGACATCGATTCCTAGCTCAAGTGAGGATGTGCAAACAACCGCTTTGACTTTGCCAGTCAGAAAGTCATGCTCTACTTCTTCTCGAATCTCCTTTGAGAGCGATCCGTGGTGAACACGTGCTGGTGTGTTTGGATCAAGAGCCCTCAGCTGGGAGCCCACAGCCTCGGCATGCTCCCGGGTGTTCGTGAACACAAGCACAGAGTTCTTTTCACGTATCAGTTCTGCGATGCGTCTCGCGCGGCCTATCGTGGACGGTGGAACGCCAAATCGCTCGCCGTTCTCTCGATCCGTGGAGGTCGGTAAAACATAGTCGACTTGCACCTCAAACCCTCGTCCCTCTTTCGACTTCACGATCACGGCGTCTCTTTCGGATCCGGCGAGGAACTTGGCTATTCTGCCTTCGTCTCCGACAGTTGCTGAGAGGCCAATTCTCTGGAAATCTTGGCTTGTAAGGTTCCGCAAACGCTCGAGGCCAAGCGCAAGTTGGACTCCGCGTTTGTCTGTTGCGAGCTCGTGAATCTCGTCTACGATCACCCATCTGACATTGCTTAGATGCTGGCGCATGCGCCTGCCGGGCAGGATCGCTTGAAGGGTCTCCGGCGTAGTGATTAGCATATTGGGCGGGGACTTGGCTTGGAGAGTGCGGGTGGCCGTCGGTGTGTCCCCGTGCCTGACCTGAACCTTGATGCCAAGCTCCGCGCCTAGATCAGCAAGCCTTCGTAGGATATCCCGGTTGAGCGCACGAAGAGGCGTGACATAGAGTATCGATATGCCTCGCGTCTCGTTTCTGCTTCTTGCTGCGACAAAGAGATCAAAGACAGGAAGGACGGCGGCGAGG
>Ga0315268_10002184_pt1 | contig 22314 bp, 19 predicted proteins | sample C1_top_MG_FD_204535 | JGI IMG/M metagenome (GOLD analysis project Ga0315268, IMG submission 204535) | Sediment microbial communities from Yellowstone Lake, YNP, Wyoming, USA - C1_top | ecosystem: Environmental > Aquatic > Freshwater > Lake > Sediment | place: USA: Wyoming | collected 2017-08-01 | reverse complement strand
GACTGCGCGGCTATTCAGGTGCATGGCTTTAGTGCGGCAGGGCACCGCGGCTACCCACAGCTCGTCATTTCGTCGGGCGCGGTCCCGCCCGGCCAAGATGCCGCCGCGTTGTGCGGCGCGATCACGACCCGGGGCATGGACTGCGTGACCTTCGACGGCACAGCGTGGAGCGATCTCGGCGCGCTCGCGAACGTTCAGGGCGGCTTCGCTCGGCGCACGTTTGGCAGTGGCCATTTTCTGCACATCGAAACCGACGAGAGTGTGCGTGACGACGAGGCGCGCGTTCGGGTCGTCGTCGACGCCATTGGCGCGCACTGGCCAGCGATAGCCACGGGTTGCGGTTGCGAAGCCGCGGCGTCCCCGCCCGCCGCGCTGTCTTGCGGCTTCTTGGTCCTCGCCTGCCTGCGGCGTCGATCGCTGTTCACCCCGAGACCCTAGGAGAAATTCGTATGAAGTTGATTGTCGCGTTGTCCTGTTCTTTGATCTTGGCCGCCTGTGGTAGTCAGAGCCCTGGCGCCGCGGCGGCGGGGAACAACCCCGGTGGCGTGTTGAACGATGACGCGGCGCTGTTTGCGCAGGCGACGGCTGACTACCAAGCCAAGCGTTACAGCGTCTCGCGCGGCGAGTTTCAGGATCTACTCACACGCTTTTCTGCGAGCGCCTACGCGGAGCAGAGCGCCGTGTACGTCGGCATCATTGACTACTTTCTCGGCAACCCTACCGCGGCGCGTGGCGAGCTTCGCGCCTTCTTGCAGCGCGCTCCAGATAGCGCGGACGCCGATCGCGCACAGTACTGGCTCGGGCGCGCCGAGCACGCGCTCGGTGACTATTCGGCGGCTCTAGCGGACCTCGAGCTCCTGCTGACGCGTTATCCGAGGAGCAACTATACTGACAACACGTGGCTATGGATCGGGCGCACCGAGTACAGCATGCAGAAGTACGTCGAGGCGCTCAGTGACTTCTCCCGCGTCGTCAAGGACTATGCCAAGGGCTCCGCTGCGCCCGAGGCGCAATATTGGGTCGGTCGAACGCTCTTCCAACAAGCCGACTATGTCGGCGCGCGGACCGAGCTCGCCAAGCAGTTGACCCTCTACCCGGGCAGTGCTTACGCCGATGCCGTGAGTATCTACATCGGGCGCACCGATTTCGAGCAGAAGAGCTTCGACCTCGCCAAGACCGAGCTCGCTGCCGTGCTCAAGCAGTACCCGGCTTCGCCGCTCCTCGACGAGGCGACGTACTGGCTCGGCCGCGCGGTCTTCGACCTGCTCGACTATCCGGGCGCCAAGACTCACTTCATGGAAGTCATAACCACTTGGCCGCAGAGCCGCATCGCTGACAATGCCTCCTACTGGATTGGCCGGTGTCTATTTGCCGAGCTGCAGTTTGGGCCGGCGCTCACCCAGTTTCAGAAGACCGAAGCCGACTACCCTTCGACGAACGTGCTCGACTGGATCGTGCTGTACGCCGGCCGCAGTCACTTCGAGCTCGGCGCGTACCCGGCAGCGTTAGCTGCCTTCGAGCGGGTGCTGGCGAGTTGGCCCACGCTCACGTCGGTGCCGGGTGCCTACTATTGGCGCGGCCGCACTCGCTATGCGCAGGCATCCTATGCGGCGGCGCTGCCTGACTTCGCCATCGTATACGCCCAATTCAAGACCAGTGACTGGGCCGACAACGCCTGCGAGTACGAGGCGCGCACGCAGGCCGACTTGGCCCAGTGCTCGACGGCGCGCACCACCTATGATGGGTGCAAAATCGATTTCCCCGCCAGCACGCAGCTCGTCCCCGCCTGCGCCTACCTCGTAACGCTGTGCGGCGGAACGTGTCCCTAGGCGCGATGTCGAGCGTCGGGCACGCGTTGACGCGAGGCGCGCTTCTCGCCTGTCTCGGGTGCAACGGCTGGCAGCACCTCGCGGTCGAGGTTTCGGCGCGCAGCGGCGCCGTTCGCGTGCTCGTTCGCGATGAACGAGGCGGTCCGGTTGCGGGTGCCGCCGTCACGCTCGCCGACGTCGTGCAGAGCACCGACGTCGAAGGCGCCACGACGTTCGCGCGAGTCGTCGAGGGTGGCTATCTCGTCGACGTTTCGGCGCCCGGTTTTGCCTTTGACGCATTGCCTCTCACCGTCTCGTTTGCGGCCATCGGGGCGCAGGCCGAAGCTACGCTTGCGCTTCGCCCGGTGGACTACTCGGATGTGCGCTTGCTCTTCGCAGGCGATCTGTCATTCGACGGTGGCATCGCCGATCCCAATCGTGATGGGATCGGCGCAGACTCTCTCGTTGCGCTCGGTGCCGACGGGACTATCGATGGCGGCGAGGAGCTCCTCGCGGCCGTGCAGCCGCTCTTTGCGCGCTTCGATCTCGTGACCGCCAATCTCGCAACCGTCCTTGGCCGCGGCGAGACGCCGCATCCCCAGAAGTCCGACCGGGCCCTCGGGCCGCCCGGCATGGCGAGCGTGCTCGCATGGGCGCGGGTCGATGTCGTCAATCTGGGCAACGATCACGCCTACGACTATCTCGATGATGGAGTTCGCGAGACGATTGAGGCGCTCGACCGGGCCGGCGTACTGCACGTCGGCGTCGGACGCGATGAAGCGCAGGCCTCGACCCCGTCGCTCGTCAGTCGCCTCGGCATTGTGATTGGCCAGGTCTCGCTCTCGGCGCTCGTCGGTCGCGGTGTGCCGCCGCACCTCGATGCGCTGCCGTTGGCCACTGCGGCGCAGCACAAGGCCGGCGTCATCGAGGCGCTGCCGGGCAATGTGCGCGATGCCGTGCGCCAAGCCTCGCTCGCGAGCGATGTCGTCGTGGCCCACTTGACCGCCGTGCCGGCATGGCAGCTCGACACTACGGGGCTCGTGCCGCTAGCCAACGACGCCGTGCAGGCAGGGGCTAGTTTGGTCGTCGGACACGGCTCGCGGATGATCGAGCCCTTGTGGCTCGGCGACGGCGGCGCGCTCATCGTCGGCGGACTCGGCCAGCTCGTCTTTGGCGGCGAACGCCCAGAGGCCCGCTTTGGACTTCTGCTCGAGGTTCTCATTCGCCACCGGCGCCTCGTGGCGGCGCGCCTGTGGCCGGTGGCGCTCGTCGAATACCGGGCAGAGGTCGCCACGGGCGCGCTGGCGGCCCGGATCGTGCGCCACGTTGCGAGCCTCTCGCAGGCGGGCGTGCTCCTCTACCCGGCACAGGGGCGAGGCGCCGTGGCGTTGCGTCCCGGCGCCGTGCAGCCGGTCGATGTCGTGCATCGCGCGACCCTGACGCTCGAGGCCACCGATTTCGCTGCGGCGACCCCTGTGTTGTCGCTGTTCGACGGCGACCAAGACAGTTTCGCGGCGGCGCTGAGCGCGAGCGTCGCTTCCGGCGCTGAGCGCTCTCTCTCGCTTCAACTCGGCCGCGAGCTGTTGTGGGACGGGGGTTTCGAGGATCAGACAGTGCACGGCCCCGGCCTGGGCGCTATGGCGGGGTGGCTCGTGCACGCCCCCGACGTTGGGGCCGAGGGCGATGACGTGCACTCTGGACGATTGGCGCTCGAGCTCGTGCGCAAGTCCGGTAATCTCGGCGACGCGACCGCCCGGGCGCGCGGCTTGTACACGCTACGCAGCGGTCACGCCTATCGTTTCTCTGCTTGCTGGCGCGCCGAAGGTGAAGCGCGAGCTACGGCGGCGCTCGCCATCTATCCGAGCCGCGTCCTCGGCGCGCGCTCGACGCTCAGCGTCGCGATCCTGCGCGACGTAGGTTCCGCTTGGCAGTGCGCTGCCGCCGACTATGAACCGCAGGTCGATGAGCTCGCGACCCCGCAGATTGTCTTGGCTCCACCCGAGCGCGGCACGAGCCGCCTATTCGTCGACGACGTCTCGCTCGTCGAGTGGGATCCGCGGATCGACGCTGCGGCCACGCAACTCGCGGTGCCGAACGACTACGAGTACCTGCGCGTCCTGTCGCCCGACCCGAAAGGCTCGGTCGTAGTCCAGTGGGTCGCTCGTCGTTTTGTCTCGCTGTAGTCGCTCACCCGACGCGCGCGCTCGGCGCCCTGCGCGGCCTAGCCACGATGACTCCGCCGCGCCTCGGCCAAGCGCCGCTCGACCTCGTGGCCGGCAACGCGGTTGGCGCAGTGAGCTTGCCCTTAGTCATGCGGGCGGCGGCGAGTACGCCCGAGGGCAAGGACGCGGTGCGCGGGATCGTTGCCAAGCTCGAAGCTATGACCGGCATCAAGCTTCCAGAGAGCGCGATCGACGCCGTCATCGCGGACCCGAACAAGCTCGCCGCCCTGACCGCTCTGACGCCTGCGCAGATGGCGCAAGGTCTCGCCTTGCGCGACGCGAGCGACAAGCCGGCGGCTGCGCCCGTTTGGGCCCTGCCGCGCACAATCGACCTCGCCGACCTCGGTGCGCTCGACGTGCCGCGTCCGGTTTTCGAGTTGAAGGAGCTCGCGCCCGGTTTGCTCAGCGGCGACATCAAGAGCGATCTGTCGGATGCGCAGGTCAGGGCCAACATCGTGACCGCCGAGATGTTCACTCGTCTCGCGGCCAACGGCAGCGCTTCGGCGGCCGAGCGCTTCGCGGTCACGCTCAGTGGCAAGTCGTACACCCGCCTCGACAATCTGCTCGCGGCGCTCGTCAAGAGCGGTCACCACGTGGAGGTCGCGGTAGCGCATCGCATTGCCAACTTCGCCAACCTCAAGACGCGCGCCCCCGACGGCACGCTGCTCGACGTGCCGGCGCCCTTGCTCGTGCGCACCGGCGTGCGCGACGTGAGCGGCCAGGAGGCCGCCGTGCCGGCTGCGCACTCGGAGTTGCGCATCAAGATTGGCGGACCGATGCTCAACGCCGACGTCAAGTGGTACCAGGGCGTCTCGTCGACCGGCTTCTTCCCGCTCGGCCTCGACAAGGCGCCGGCGTGGCTCGGTGAGGTCGTGCCGGACAAGCTCCTGGGCAGCAAGGCTCTAAAGGCGATCGAGATGGCGGGGCTCCTCACCGACGTCGTGGCGAGCGTGAGCAAGCGCGCCGGGCTTGCCAATGACGGTTATGGCGTCACCGGCGTGTGCAACGACTCGGTGGCGATCATCCAACACGCGCTGACGGGCCACGCGACCGGCTACCCGCTTGTCATGCGCGACGAGGTCATGTTGGCGGAGCTAGCGCTGCGACTTGGCGATAGCGTTCGCCGTGACGACCCCGAGTACCGGCAGCTCAAAGCTAGCATCGAGGCTGTGCCGAGCGATATCGCGCCCGACTTGACGGCGCGCGCGCGTGCCCTCTCGTCGCTGCCTTGGGCGGTAGGCAAAGAGCCGCTCAACGTGGCCGCCGACGCGCGCCGGATCTTGAGCGGCAAGCCGTAGCGACCGACCCGCGACTGCTCATTCGCGCCGCGAGGGGCTACGCGGCCCCGCCGACTAGCGCCTTTTCGATTTGGCTCCAGCCCGCCGCCGGAAGCTTCTTCTTCGCCAGATCGATGACGAGGCGCCAGCCCGTGTCCGAGCGTTCGGTCAAGGTGAGCGACGCCCAGTCGCGCACCGCCTCGCTGAGCGCCAGGCCGAACGCGCGTTGCTTGACGAGGGGGAGGTCCGCGAGCGCCGCGGCGAGCTTCTTTTCGAGCGCCTCGCCGCCCATCTTGAAGACGGCCAAGACGACCTCCTCGCCGGCGATCCACAGGGCGCCCGTGAGCATCTTCTGCCGTAGCTCTGCGCGCTCGCCAAAGCCGAGGTAGACGAAGCTCTCGGCCGTGTAGACCTCGTGCACGCGGGTCATGACGTGACCGCCGACGCGGTCGACGAGGTTGAGGCGCTTGGCGATCGTGCTCGCGATCTTGTCGGCTCCGATCCCGCCCGCGACCCCGAGCGCCATCGTCGTGACGAAGGCGCTCGCTTCAGCCGCCGTGCGCAGGCCGCTCTCGTGGCGCAGGCCGCGCAGAAACGCGCGCTGCGCCAAGTTCTTGGGCTCGCTGCCGGCAAAGGGAAACTCCTTGGCGTCGAGGCCGATGTCGCGCAAGCGATCGCCGAGCAGCGCGACGGCGGCATCTTTCGGCAAGAGCGCGAGGTCGAAGTGACGCGCGAGCGCGAGCTGCAGCCGTTGCGTCGCGGCGAGCTGGCGCTCGACCTCGGCGCCCAGGGTCTGCTCGACCACCGCGCTCGCGGCCGGGGCGCGGCCGTCCTCGGTGCACAACTCTTCGGCGAGTCCAGGGTCGAGGCCATAGGGACGCAGCAGCGTCGTGACGGCGTCGATAGACTTGCCCGCGAGCGCCACGGCCAGGCGCGTGCGCGTGGCCTGGTCGCCGTCCGCGAGGCGCTGCAAAGCCGCGAGCTTCTCGTGGCAGCGGGCTGCGAGCGCTCGCTGCGTCGGCGCATCGAAGGCGCGCAGGAAGAAGCCGCTGTCGGCGATCTGGTGCGCGAGGGCGGCAGGCAGGCCGTCGGTAGCGTCCGCGACGCGGGCTGCGGCGTCGGCGAGCCGCGCCGCTTGCTGTGTGATCGCATCGCCCTCGGCCGCGGTCGCGGCACGGGCGGCGCGCCCGACGAGAAGGCGCTCGGCGTCGGCGAGCGCTGCCTGCACGGGCGCACGCAAGCGCAGCGCGAGCTCTGCCCGCGTCGTGACGCCGTCGAGCAGAACCACGAGGTGGACCTCGTCGAGGCCCTGCACCACGATCGTGGCGAGCAGGTCGGGCCGGGCGAGCAGCACCGCGTCGACGGAGTGCAGCGGGTCGCTCAGGCGCGCGAGCAAGATCGCGGCGACAAGGTCTTTGCTCGACGTGACGAGCGTCGCATCCATCATGATGTTCGATGTCGATGCTGTCGATGCTGTCGGCGCGGCCGCCTTGGGCGGCTTCGGCTTCGGCTCGACCTTGACGCGACGAGGGTCGCGGCGTTGCGCGCCATCGAGAGCTGCGAGGTACGTGCTCTGCCCTTGGTCGAGCGCCCGCTGCTCTTTGAGTTCGGCGACGCGCAGGTTCCGGTTCGTCTCGGTCGTCCAGTTCGTCGACGTCATGCTCGCATACTTGGCCGCCGCCGCTTTGAAGGGCGCGGTGGGGCAGGATGCGGCGCGCATCGCCTCGAGCTCAGGCAAGGCGATGACCGCGCCCGTGGTCAACACGCCATCCTTGCTCGCTGCCATGAGCCAGCGCGTGAGCGCTGCGCGGTCCTTGGCGGTCGTGCACCACGCCGGCAGGGCTTGGCGCAGCGAGTCCATGTCGGGCGGGTCGCCGAGGCGTACGACGGGCTCCTGCCCGCCATCGGGGGTCGGACGGGTCGTAAACTCGCTCGGCACTACCGGGCGCCTGCCCGTCGCTGCGCCTGAACCTTCGCCCCCCATCGCTTTCATCTGTCTCATCGCAATTCCCCCCCCCCCCCGGTTTCTGTCGCTCCTACATCCTAACGACGAGCTCGGCGCTGCCCATGCCGCCGCCGACACATCGCGTCGTGACGCCCATCGTCTTGTTGCGCCGCGCGAGCTGATGAACCATGTCGACCACCTGCCGCGCGCCGGTCGCCCCGACCGGGTGGCCGAGCGCGATGCCGCTGCCCCAGGCGTTGACGCGCTCTTGGCGCAGCCCGTCGACGTCGTGCAGTGCGGCGGCGACGACCGCGGCGAAGGCCTCGTTGAGCTCGAAGTAGTCGATGTCGCCGAGCGCGACCTTCGCCCGCGCGAGCAGCGGCGCGATGACCTTGAAGGCACCCTCGCCCATGTACTCGCGCTCGACCCCGATGTTGTGAAACGCGCGCAGCTCGGCGAGCGGCGTAAGGCCAAGCTCTTTGGCGCGCGCCTCGGTGGTTAGGACGAGCGCCGCGGCGCCATCGTTGAGCGTCGAGGAGTTCGCCGAGGTGATGGTGCCATCGGGCTTGAAGTAGGGCTTGGCTGCGTGCAGCTCCTCCTTCGTCATCGCCTTCGGGCCCTCGTCTTTGACCACCTGCACGCTGCCCTTCTTCTGTGGCACCTCGATCGGCACCACATAGTCCTTGAAGTACCCCTGACTCCAAGCCGCGAGCGCGTTGACGTGGCTCTGCAGCGCGACCTCGTCTTGCTCCTCGCGGCTGACCTTGTAACGCGTGACCAAGCGCTCGGTCAGCAGGCCCATGAGCTCGCCGCTCTTGCCGACGTTGCGATCGATGAGGCCGCCGAGCAGGCCGTCCTCGAGCGCCATGTCTCCCAAGATTTGATTCTTCAGGCGGCCCGCGTACAGGTAGCGGGCCACATTGCTCATCGACTCGACGCCGCCGGCGATGCCGAGCGATATCTCGCCGAGCAAGAGTCGGCGCGCGAGCGAGTGAATGGCGGCGCCGCCTGAGGCGCAGTTCTCGTGCAAGGTCGTGCCGGGCGAGGTGGGCGGCACGCCCGCGAATTCGGCGGCGGACTTGGCCAGGTTCGGTGAGCGCGGATCCTGCATGACCCAGCCAAAACAGGTGTACTCGACGAGCTTGGCGTCGACGTGGCTCTCGGTGAGGACCGCCTTGATGACGGCACTCGCGAGCGAACGGGCCTGCAGAGGCGCGAGGCCTCCACCGAGCGCGCCGATGGGCGAGCGCGACGCTCCGACGATGACGATCTTGGGCAGACTCAAGATGAACCTCCGTGCGAGCGGCGAGCGATGACGCCGGCCAACGTTCTTCGGAAACTACGCGCGCGCCGGCGCCGAGGCAACACGCGGCGCGCCGTCGCGGTTGCGACCCGTAGTGGAAATTGCCATCGATGTTTGGCAATCGGCGCTATACCGCCCACCGTCGTGCCGGGGTAGCTAGAGGGTCCACGGTGGCCTCCTGCCGCTCGTCGAAAGAGGGAAGTGAGTCCCACATGCAACGGTGCGTTTCAGTCGTGGTGGCCGAGCCGAACTTGCTGCTCTGCGAGAAGACGGCGGGGCTCGTGGCGCGCTACGACCGCGTGTGGTGCGTGGCCCAGGTGTGCGAGGCCACCGGGCTCGTGCGCGCCGTGGCGGCCCTGCGACCCGAGCTCGTGCTCGTCGATATCACGTTGCTGCGTCAGGTCGGAGCGGCGGGCCTCCTGCGTCAGGCCTCGCCGCTGTCGCGCATTATCGTTGTTCTCGAAGCGCTGACTGAGCCGTACGTTTCGGCGGCGCGTCGCATGGGTGCCGACGCCGTGCTCGAGAAGGCGCACGTAGGCGAGAATATTCAAGACCAGATTCGGGTTGTTCTTTCGCAAGAGCAGCCACAAGGTGCTCTTGCGTGACCACGCTCTAGTGTCGGGCTAGTGAATCCTGCGCCGCGCGGGCTTCGGGGGAGGGGGCAGATCGATGCAGACTTTTTGCGGGTGCTCGGAAACGTGTTCGCGCAGATCCACGGTCACGTCGCGGCGGCCTCAACGTCGGAGGCTTTGCTCATGACCTCGGCGGCGGTGACCAGCGTTCTGCCGGCGATGGCGGCGCCGGCATTCTTCGACGCGCGCGCTGCCGCGCCCGCGAGGGGTGCGCGCGAAGCCTTTAGCGCGGTCTCGGATGAGTTCGATTTTCTCGCTGACTCGTGGGCCCAGATAGGCCATGACGGCTCGGTGCGCGTTGGAATCTTTCCCGCCCGCGCTGAGGCACGCCGCCTCAAGGCGCTCGCGCTCCCGAAGGTCGGCGACGTGCTCGCGCACGGCGGCACTCTCGCGACGGTGCGGCTCGCCGACGGGGAGCCGCAGGAGTTCGCGGTGCCGCTCTCCGGTGAGGTCGTAGAGCTCAACGAGGCCTTGCGGATCGATCCGAATCCGGTGTGGCACGATCCCTGTCATGCGGGTTGGCTCGTGCGTATGCGGCCCCACCGACCGATGCAGGACTTGTGGGGCTGTGCGCCCCGGCGCGTCGTGCTGCTCGGCGCCGATTCGCCCATGCGTCGCGTGGAGCAGCGTTGGCTCGCCTACTACGGCTGCGCGGTGCAGCCAGTCAGTTGTCTCGACGAGGCGGTCGCCGCCATGCACGGCCTGCCGGCGTCGGTGCTTGCGCTCGACGCGGGCACCTTTAATTCCGAGGGTCTCGCAGTCGCTCTGCGCGTGCGGGCAAAGGTCCCTTTGGCGCGCGTGATCGCGCTCATGGGACCAAACTCCCGCTGGCAGCGTTTGTATGGCGCGTCGCCGGTCATCTGCGGCGCGGTCGACTCGGTGTTCGACTACGACCTCGCCGAAGCCCTGCACGCGGTCTTTCGTCGGCCCCGGGCGGTTGTTTCTTAGGCTACCGGGCGGCTGTTTCTTAGGTCACCGGGCGGCTATTTCTTAGGTCGCCGGGCGCGGGGCGGCGGCGCTGGCGCGCGGCCTTAGGATGATCCGCGCATCGACGATCTTGAGCCCCTTGCCCTCTTCGTAGAGCATAATTGGGTTGGCGTCGGTCTCGGCGATCTCGTCGCCCAGGTCGCTGACCAATTGGCTCATACGGCTCGTGACCTCGGCGAGCTTCTCGATGTCGCGGCGCTTCTCGCCGCGCGCGCCTTGCAGGATCTTGTACGACTTGATCTCGGGTAGCATGGCGCGCGCGCAGGCCGCGGAGAAGGGCGCCACGCGAAAGGTTACGTCCTTCAGCACCTCGACGAAGATGCCGCCCAAGCCGAACATGATGGTCGGGCCAAACTGCGGATCGTTGACCGAGCCGACGATGACCTCGCGACCGACCGGCGCCATGACCTGAATGAGGACACCGTGGATGTCCGCGTCTGGGCTGTAGGTGCGCGAGTTGTCCATGATTGTCTTGTAGGCCGCGCGCACGCCCGCCTCGTCGCGCAGGTGCACCTTGACGCCCCCGGCGTCGCTCTTGTGCAGGATATCGGGCGAGACGACCTTCATGACGACCGGGTAGCCGAGTAGCACGGCGTACTCGACGGCCTGCTCGGCGTTCGTCGCGACGTGGCCGCGGGTCACCGGCAGGCCATAGGCCGCAAACACCGCCTTCGCCTCGGGTTCGGTCAGGACGCTGCGCCCCGCCTCGCGCGCCGCGCCGATGATCCGGCGCGCCGCCGCCTCGTCGACGGCGGGGAAGGGTACGAACGCCTCGTCGGGCTCCTGCTCCTCGAAGCGCGCCACGGTGCGCAGCGCGGCGAGCGCGGCCATCGCCTTGGCCGGCTCGGCAAACAACGGGACGCTCGCCTTGAGCAGACGGCGTTGCGCTCTTTGGCAGTCCTCGCCGCCGACGAAGCAGGCGACCACGGGCTTGGCGTTCGCGCCGCCCGCCTTGGCGATGCCGCTCACGACGGCCTCGGCGATGGCCATGGGCTTAGTCACGGCCGTCTCGCAGTACAGCACCGCGACAGCGTGTACCCAAGGGTTGCGCAGGGCGAGCTCGAGCGCGCCCTCGTAGCCGGCGGCGCCCGCGCCGCCCGTGATGTCCACTGGGTTTTTCGCGCTGCCGAACTCGGGCATCTGGGTGCGAAATTGTGCCTGCAGCTCGGCCGGCGCCACGTGCAGGGGGATGCCGTACTGCTCGGCGGCGTCCGCCGAGAGGACCCCGATGCCGCCGCCGTTGGTGATGACCACGATGTTCTGGCCGCCACGCATCGGGGGCTGCAGTGAGAGAGCTTGCGAGCAGTCGAGCAGCTCGTCGATGGTAGCGGCGCGGATGACGTGGGCTTGTTTGAACGCGGCGTCGTAGATCTTCACCGCGCCGGCGAGCGAGCCCGTGTGCGAGGCAGCCGCCTTGGCACCGTGCTCCGAGATGCCCGCCTTGATGGCGATGATGGGTTTGTTGCAGCGGCGGCCGGCTTCGATGAACCGTCGGCCGTCCTTGACCCCTTCGATGTAGAGCGTGATGCACGCGGTGTGCTCGTCGCGGGCGAAGTAGTTGATGCAATCGGCAAAATCGAGATCGGCCATGTTGCCGAGCGACACCATCGACGAGGTGCCGAACTTGCGCAGGTGCGTGGCGAGGTCGAGGGCGACGAGCAAGGCGCCCGACTGCGAGACGAGCGCCGTGCGACCGGGGAAGGGCAGGCAGGGTGCAAAGCTCGCGTTGGCCTTGGCCGGGTTCATCAAGATGCCGACGATGTTCGGGCCGATGACGCGGCCGCCGCCCTCGCGCGCGATGGCGCAGAGCTCTGTCTCGGCCGCGTGGTTGCCGACCTCGGAGAAGCCGCTCGTGATGACGACATAACCTTTGACGCCGACTTGCGCACAATCGCGCGCAAGCGCGAGCACGAGCTTCTCAGGGACGCAGAACACAGCGAGGTCGATGGGGCCCGGTACGGCGCTGACGCTCGGGTAGGACCGGCGGCCGCAGATCTCGGTGGCGCCGGGGTTGATGGGGTAGAGCGCGCCCGGGTAGCCCCCGTCGATGAGGTTCTGCGTCACGATGTTGCCGATCGCGCCCACTTGGCGTGAGGCGCCGATGACGGCGATCGATTGTGGATTGAAGATAGGGTCGAGAGCGTTGTGCTCGGGCATCAAGAACCTCGTTGCCTGGCGCCGGCGTTCACCAGCGAATGCGCTCGCTGTACCACTCGTTCCACAGTCGAAAATGGGCGCGTAACAGGGGCGCATCGCCGCGCAGCGTGCGCTCGACCACGCCTACATACTCGAGCAGATCGCCGAACTCGCGCAGCGACGCGATGCCGAGCTGGCCCTCGGCGGCTTTGAGCGCCGTCGGCGCACCGGCATCGACGAGCAGCTGCATGAGCGCATGTTCGGGCGCTGCGTAGGCGCCGCGGTAGGTGAGGCCGCGGCCAAGATCGAACTCGCCCCAGATCGCCCCGTACAAGCTGTTGAGCAGCGGCTTGGCCTCGCCGAGTGCTTGCGACAGGTCGTCGGTGCCGCCTTGGGCATGCAGACGCAGCAGCGCGGCTTGCAGCGCGAACGGATGACGCCCCGTGGCGTGCAGGAGCTCCTCCTTGGTGAAAGTGGCGAGATCTGGAAGCCCCTTCTTGACGACGAGCTCGGCGTCGCTTTGGCTCAAAACGCCGAGCGAGACGATACGCAGGCCTGCAAGAACGTGGCTCTTCTCGAGCGCTGCCTCGCGCAGCTTGCGCCCCCCGGCCAGCAAGAGCCCGCTCGGCCCGCCTTCAACCTCACGTCGCAGAGCGCTGCCTACGAATGCCGTGGCGTCGTCGTGTTTGCCGTCGAGTAGGGCGTCCACGTTATCGAGCAGCCAGGTGTGGCGACACCAAGCGGCCGTGCCGCTCGCGAGGTGCGCCCATTCTGCGCAGGCCGCGCCGAGCGCGACGAACGGCTCTTTGCTGCGGGCGAGATTCGGCTCGGGCATCGCCGGTGGCGCGCCACCGCCTTGCACGGCGGCCGCTCGTACGTCGTGCGCAAAGGCCTTCCACACTCGCTCGGCCAACTGCGTCGAGCTCTCGCCCTTGGCGGCGCCGAGATCGACGTACACCGGCACGTTGCGCCCCTCTTTCGTGAGGCGCTTAGCGCGCGCCTGATGCGCGGCTTGGACGTGCAGCAAGGTCGATGTGCGGCCCATCTTCGGCCCGCCGATGAGGCCGAGCGAGCGTCCTTCGCGCAGCGCCGATCCGAGGTTGCGCAAGAGCAGCTCGCGGCCGACGTACGCGGGTCCGAGCACCGGCCCGTCACAGCTGTAGGCGCTCACGCTCGGTGCTCAGCGCAGCGCCGCGACGACGGCGCCAAAGAGGTCGGCACCGAGGCCGTCAGGGCCGAGCGCCTTGGCCTCGTTGAGTGCCGCCGTAGCCCGCGCGTCGTCGCCATGGTCGCGCGCTGCGAGCCCGAGCTGGAACAAGAAGTAGCCGCGCTCGGCGGCGAGCTCGTGGCCGGGCGTGGCCTTGATGAGCGTCTCGAGCTGCGCGATGCGGTCTTTGCGCACGCGCTTGACCTCGTCGTGCTTGCCCTCGCTCTCGTAGATGGTCTCGATGAAGGTGAGGGCCGTGACGGAATGCGCGTTCGCTTTGTCGGCGTACGCCACCTTGCGCAGCTCGAGCAGGGCCTTTTGTGTGCGCTGCTGATGGAAGTAACAGAGCCCGAGGCTCGTGCGCGCTGCGTCCGACCAGAAGGGCGCCTTGCGCTTGGCGGCCTCTTCGAATTTTGCGACGGCGGCGTCGAGCTTGCGCTCGCGGAACAACAGGTCGAGGCCGATCTTGTACTGCGCCTCGACCGCGGCCGGGGCGTCGTCGTGAGCTAAGACGATCTCTTCGCGCACGCGCCGCAGCCCATCGAGGTCGTGCTGCGCGTCGAGGTTGGCGAGCTCACTGAGTAGGGCGTCGAGTTCTCGCATGGCTTTGCTCTTCCTTGGCGCACGTATCGCCTCATACCTTGGGGGCGCTAGCGCACGCCGAGCTCCTTCTTGATCTTCTCGAGCAGCGCAAAGTACTCCTTGCGCGAGTATGCAACATTGAGGACGTGGAAGTCCTTCTTGGTCAAGCCGACGCAGCCGACGCAGTAGGTGCACTCGGCGCACGAGACCGAGCGCACGAGGTAGGCGCTGCCCGTGCAGTGGCGCGACTCGGTCAAGTAGGCCGAGCTGTGACAGGCCTCGCAGCCGACCGAATGCGACAGGTTGCTGCAGTTGACGCTGTCGCGACAGTGCGTGCAGCGGTAGCAATTCTCGAGGTTGTCCGAGAACATGCACGACGTCGAGGCGCGGATGTTGGTCGAATTGATGCAACCGACGCTCGGCAGCTCGTCGTGAAACTGACGCTCGAGGCGGCCAAACTCAGAGAGAAACTCGGCGCGATTCATATCGTTCGTTCGATATCCTAGAGCGCGCGCGTCGGTCAAATCGACAATGACGAGTGATCGCGCCGTTTGCGTCCAACGGCCGCGTTCGACGGGTGCTCGTCAGCGCTCGACTGGCCGTCGCGAACGCGCTAGACATGCCCGTCATGGCCGACTCCGATCGACGCGAACACGAGCGAATCGACATCGAAATGCCCACCCGTTTGTGGCTCGACGAGTCGCACAAGGGCAGGCCCATCTACTTCGAGGGTCACGCAACGACCCGCGATCTGTCGGTGGGTGGGACGTACTTGCGCTCCGACTACCTGTTGCCGATGGGCTTTCCCATCAATCTCGAGATGCAGATCGAGGAGGGCGACGTGCTCGCGGCGCGTGGCGAAGTGGCGCATCGCATCGACCCCTCCGAGAGCTCAGAGCCCGGGATGGGCGTCATCTTCACGTCGATCGACGCTATCAATCGCGAGCGCCTCTTGCGCTTCTTCGTGAGCGACCGCGTGCGCGACTTCTACGAAAACCGCTTCGTGGTCGAGTTCCCGCACTTGGGCAGCACGATGTCGCTCAAAGACGTGGCCCTCGTCATCAACCTTTGGGAAGACAAAGAGGGACGCATCGAGTCATTGCACAAGAACGTCTCCGAGCAGGTGACGGCTGCGCGTCGCGAAGACGAAGTGCGGGCCACCAAGCGCCGCTCGTCGCGCAAGAGCTAGTTCTCGGCCCCCGCGGGCTCGAGCTCATGCGGGCTCTTGCCCTCTTTCGGGGGGTGGTACTCGTTCGAGTGTTTAACCATCAGCCGCTCGGCGTGAAAGACGCGCCCGTCGTAGCGGCCTTCGACGATCACGCCGATGCCCTCGCGAAACATCTGCGGCGGGGCGCCTGTCGAGTCGATCATGATGCTCGGGGGCACGCCCGGGTCGGCGGTGGTGCCGAGCGTGAACTTGAGCTCGAGCGTCTTCGCATCCCAGTCGAGAGACTTCTGCTGCACGATGCCGCCCAAGCGAATGGTCGTATTGTAGGCGGCCTCGCCGCGCGTCGCGAGGTCGGTGGCGGTCCAGTAGTAGACGAGGTTCTGTTCGATGCCGCCGAGCGACATGTACGTGAGCGCGCCGCCCGCGGCGACCACGAGGGTTACGGCGAGCAGTTGGCGCTTGCGGGTCTGCGTCATCGGGCGGCTCCTTTACCGGTCGGCGCGCTCGGATCGATGGCAGGTGGCGTGTTGTCGATGGCGGCGGCGCCATTCGCGCCGGCGCCGCTTTGCTTGCCTGCGAGATAGAGGACGTACACGAGCACCGTCGCCCAGACGATGCCGTACGAGGTCCATACGTACTCCCACCCGCCCGCGATCATGCGACCTCCGCGGCGCCCGTCTCGGGCGGCATCACGAGCTCTTCACGCTGGCGTTGGCGGGCCAAGGCGTAGCGCATGCGCAAGAGCCAGGCGAAGAGGATAAGGAATCCGACGACGTTGAGGGCGAGCGTCTTGGCGATGGTTGGGTCCATCGAGCCCTTGGTCTGTTGGATCTGGTGCAGGCTGTTCCACCACTTGACCGAGAACCACACGATCGGGATATCGACGAAGATGATGATCCCCGCCACGGCCGACCAGGCGGCGCGCTTGTCGGTCTGGTCGACGAAGCGCCGCAGCGCGAGGTAGCCCGAAAACGCGATCCACATGATGGCCGCCGAGGTCAGACGCGGGTCCCAGGTCCACCACACGCCCCAGGTGGGCTTACCCCAGATGGAGCCCGTGATGAGCACGAGGGCCGAGAAGACGACACCGATCTCGGCGCCGGCCTCGGCGAGCGCATCGGCGGCGAGGCTGCTCTTCCACAGATAGGCGAGGCTCGCGCCGAACGTCACGGTGAAGCCGAGCATACCGATCCAGGCCGAGGGCACATGCACGAACATGATGCGGTACACATCGCCCATCAGGGCGTCTTTTGGCGCGAGCGCTAGGCCCGCATACTCGCCGATGGCAAGCACGATGAGCGCCAGCGGCAGCAGAACGAGGTCCAGGGGTTTGCGCATGCCAACTACTCCTCGATGACCCGGCCGAACAGCACGGCGCAGAGCAACCAGTACGTCAAGTTAAAGCCGAGCAACAGGGCGCGCCAGCCCGAAAGCTGCGCCATCGGATCGCCCTCGAAGATGAGCGAGGTCGCTTTGACAGCGGCGAGCAGCCCAGGGACGAGCACCGGGAAGAGCAACAGCGGCAAGAGCACGTCGCGCGCACGGGCTTGCACGGCGAGCGCCGAGTAGAGCGTGCCCGGGGCACTCACAGCGGCGCAGCCGAGCAGGAGGATGCTCATGAGCGAGCCAAAGGAGAGCACGAGCTTCGCGTCGTAGAGCGCGAGGGCGAGCGGCGCCATGATGAGCGCGAGCGCCATGAGAAAGAGCGTATTGACGATCGCCTTGGCGAGGAAGATGGCGAGCGGCTCGACCGGCGCCAAGCGCAGGCCGTCGAGGGCGTCGTTCTCGGCCTCGATGCGCATCGATTCGCTCAAGGAAAGCACGCTTGCGAGAAAGATGGCGAGCCATAAGTAGCCCGGGGCATTGCGTGCCAAGAGGTTCTGATGCGGCCCGGCCGCAAATGAGAACAAGAGCAACGTCATGATGGCGAAGAACAAGGTCGCGTTGAGCCGGGCGCGGCTGCGCCACTCGAGCACGATGTCCTTTTTGGCCACGATGTAGATCGAGCGCAGCAGACCCGGTGTGCGCGTCGCGCTCGCCGCAGTCGTTGCATTCGCCGCGCTCGTCGCGGGGGTCGTGGTCGAGCGGGTCATCGCGCGCCCCCTACGGCCCGCGCCGAGGCGGGCGGCGTGGGTGGCGTCACGCGGCGTCCTTGCGCGAGGTGCAGCCGCGTGTCGCACAGCGGCAGGCCGCGCTCGATGTCGTGGGTAGCGATGATGAGCGTTGCGCCGCTCTTGCGCAAGGTCGTGATGAGCTCGTCCATGAGCACCATGCCCTCAGGGTCGAGCTGCGTCCACGGCTCGTCGAGCAGCACCAAGCGTGGTGCCTTCAACATGAGCTGCGCCATGACGAGGCGCCGTTTCATGCCGGCCGAGAACGTGCGCACCGGCCGGCCCGCGTGCTTGGCGAGCCCGACGTGCGCCAACATCTCATCGACGCGTTGCGCGTTAGGTTCGCCTTGCAGCGCGGCAAAGAACTCGAGGTTCTCGCGCCCCGACTGCATGTCGTAGAGGTGCGTCTGGTGGGTCATCAGGCCAATGCGCTGCCGTTGTGCGGCCACGGCGCCGCCCGGCTCGCCAAAGAGCTCGAGGCGGCCGAAGGTCGGCTTGATGAGCGTGGCGAGCAGTTTGATGAGCGTCGTCTTGCCGGCCCCGTTCTCACCCGTGAGCAGCACCGCTTCGCCCGGCTCGGCGCGAAACGATAGGCGCGCGAGCACCCAGCGCGTGCCAAAACGCTTCGACAAGTCATGCAGCTCAACCGACGTCACGGCGCACCTCCTCTAGCAGGGATGGCCGCCACCACCAACCTTCTCGAGTGCTTTTTTATTGGCAGACCGCGGCGCTGTGCGCCGGCTGGCCGGCGGCATCGACGATGCCAACCGGCGTGCAGCGCAGGCCGGCGAGACCGCCTTGGCAGTCCTCGTCGGCGCCGCATAGGGCGGTGCACACGTTGGCGACGCACAGCGCGCCCCTGCACTCGGTCGCGCCCGTGCAGGCGGCACCATCGGCTTTCGTCCCGGCGCCGTTCGCGGCGCTACAGATCGGCACGAAGCCGGAGTTCGGGCTTTGCCGAGTGTGCACCGGCCAGAGTGTGCACACCTCGCTCGGCGTGCAGTCGACCGAGGCGCGGCAGTGCGCGGCGCAGGTGCCGTGGCAGAGGCCGCTCGCGCAATCGGCGCTGTCGTTGCAGAGCGTGCCGTCGCTGCAGCGGCCGTTGCATAGTCCCGAGTCGCAGGCGAAGCCCCAGGTGCACGCGGCGCCGTTGGCCAGGTAGTTTGCCGGGTCGGCGCGGTAGCAGAAGTGATGGCCGTTCGGCGCGTCCGGATCCCACTCCGCCCAGCAGACCTCGCCGGCCTTGCAGTCGCGGTCGGCGAGGCAGGCGCGCCGGCAGACGCTCGCGTCGCAGACGCTCGTCTGACAGGCATTGCCGCTCGCGCACGAGGTGCCGGGCACTTGCGTGAAGGGTTGGCCGGCGGCGCTCGCGGGGAGCTGGGCGGCGGCGACGCACCGCGACAGGCCATCGAGCGGTCCGGCGTCGACGTCGACACAGGCGTAGCCGAGCGGACAGTCGTACGGTTCACCCGTGCCCGAGCCGATGCACGGGCGAGCGACGCACGAGGCCGTGTTCCAGTCGCACATCTCGGCCGTACGGCACTCGCTGTCCACCCAGCATGGTCCGCAGTGACCGGCGTCGTAGCATCCATCCGCGGCCGGGCAGTCATAGGCGTTCTTGCACTGCGGGTCGATGCACTGCCCGCTCGTCCAGTCGCAGATCTTGATCACTACGCCGTTGTCGGCCGGATCGGCGCACATCGTGTCCCAGACGCAGGGCTGACAAACGTTGGCGAAGCAGGCGAGGCCGCCGCACTCGGCGCGTGACGTGCAGCCGCCCGGCGGGAGGACCGGCGAAGGGTTTGGCTCGCACGTGCCGGCGGCGCAAAAATGGTCGGCGCCGCACTCCTCGTTGGCCTTGCAGTCGACGCACAAGCTGCTCGCGACGTCGCACACTTTGTTGAGCGTCGCGCAGTCGGCGGGCGTCGTGCACGCGGTCGCCGGGGGCGTCGGGGCATAGCAGGCGCCTCGGCGGCAGCTCTCGCCCGGCTTGCATTGGTCGGCAGTCAAGCACTGCACGCAGACGCCATCAGAGGAGCACTTGAGTCCGGCGCAGCCCGCGTCATCGCGGCAGCCGCTTTGGGCGTGGCCGCACGTGCCGTCGGCGCGACAGATGAGGCCGCTCGCGCAGTCGCGCGGGTTGAGACAGTCGACGCAGACGCCGGTCGCTTTGCAGAAGCGCCCCGGACACTCGGTGTGCTTGGTGCATTGCGGTTTCGTGGTGGCCAAGGTGCGGCCCACACACACGCCGCCCAAGCAGTACTCTTCGGGGAGGCACTCTTCGTCGCGCGCGCAGGCCCGAGCGGCCCCGGTGTTCGCCGAGGCGCAGTGACCCGCCGTGCAGGCTTCTGTAGACGCGCACTCAGCGCGGGACGTGCACGACTTGGCGCTCTTCGCCGCGGGTCCGCAGGCGCTGAGACCGATGAGCGCGCCGAGCAGCAGCGCGAAAGGTCGCAGCGTCGCTCGGCGAAGGCGTTCGGGGGCGAAAGGCGCGCTCGCAGTGACCAAAGCAAACATCCTACTCCGACTCCCCTCGGACTCGTTATCGGCGAATCGGGGCCGCTGGACACAGAAACTTCGCTCGCATAGGAAACCCGTGCGTGACTGACCCTGCAAACCCCGCCGCTTGGCAGATTCTCCTCGCCGAGGCCGAGCAGGCCCTCGACGAGGGGCGCCACGACGACGCTTTGCAGTTGTGTGATCGGGCCGCCCATCGGTCCGACGAGGCGCGTTATCACGCGGCGCTGCTGCGCGGCGATATCTTGCTCGACTTGGGTGATGCGGCCGGCGCGCTCTCGAGCTACGAGACCGTGGCGCATCCCGAGCGCACTGACCCTGGCCTCGATTGCGCGCGCGGCGTGGCGCTCTTCGAGCTCGGCCGACTACCCGAGGCAGAGAACGCGTTGCAGAGTGCCGTCACTGGCGCTCCTGATCTCGCCGAGGCACACTACACGCTCGGGCTCATCGCCGAGCTGCTCGGCACCGGCCGAGAGGCGGGCTACTTTCGCGCCGCGCGGCGCCTCGACAAGGAGCGGTTTCGCGCACCCACGCCAATGTCGCAGGAGGCTTTCGAGAGCGCGGTCGATGAGGCCCTGCACGGCCTCGCCGCCGGGTTTGTGGCGGCACTCGAGCACGTCCCCGTGCTCGTCGTCGAGCTGCCCCACCCCGACGACTTACGCCACGCCGAGCCGCCGCTGTCACCGCTCGCCCTCGGCATGTTCGTCGGCACGCCGCCGACCCTCGCGGGCGCCGTGATGGACACGCCCGACCCGCGTCAGGCCACGATGGTGCTCTACAAGCGCAACCTCGAGCGGGCGGCACCAAAGCGCGCGCAACTCATCGACGAGATCCGGCGCACCGTCGCCTTCGAGCTCGGCGCCGCTCTCGGCATGAGCGAGCTCGAGGTCGAGGAGCGCCTCGATGAGGCGCCTTGAGCCCCAAGGCTCATGAGCAACATTGGCGTGGGGGGGCCGATCGTGCAAGGGCTGTCAATGAAGGACTGCGCCCATGTCGCGCGGGGCAGTCCGGGGAAGGAGAAAGAAGTCGGACCACACCGGCACGTCGGCGCCGCCGCCGATCGCGTAGCTGGCCCCGGTGGGCGTGAAGTCTACGGGACCCAAAGGAGGCGTGACGCTAAAGCTCGGTGAGGTGTTCTTGATCTGCGAGTCGCTCGAGTTGTTGGAGACGACGACGTTCGTAGCACCGGCGTCAGTATAGAGCATGGGATTTACGGCATTGGGGGCATAGGCCAGATTATTTTTGATGCTGATGTTGGTCCCATACGTGTCCCGTATCTCGACTGCCACGAACTGGCCACTTGGCACCGTGTGGTTGGTGTACAGCGAATTGCTGTATATCCACGCATCCTCGAGGGTGGGCTCACCTCCGTCCCGCCAAATCAAGACCAGCCCCTGAATATCGCTGACGCCACCCATGTAGATATTGTTCCTGACCGTCACCTGCCTGCATGCCAGGCGCATCGCGGCCTGGGAATAGGATGCCTCGTGAAAGACGTTTCTTTCAACTATCAAGTCATGAAGTCTTTCATCCTCGGCGGAATCCTGCGGACTGAGGCCTAGCATCCATGGGCCCATGTGAGCGGTGAACGAGTTGCTATCGATGAGCACATATTTGGTATAGCCGTCCCCCTGTGCATCGGCAGAGTAGTTGCTACCCACGTTGCGGGTCGCATCAGGAACACCGCCTCCCCAAAATGGCGCGTGCAGCTTGATGGCCAGTCGATCATTTCCTGGACGAATATAGTCGTTGTTGCTGATCACCGCGAGGTTCAAGTATGGAAAGCGGTTGATGTGAGACCCACCGCCCTGACGACCACCGTTGTCGAAACTATTGCCCATGAAGGCCACGCGGTTACCTGCCGAGTAACTCGAATATGTCGTGGTGGTCGCATCGGGTATGGTGCTCGAATCGACGATGAATAGCCGATCCGTCTTATGTCCAGGATGCCCATTGTTGTTGAAGTAGTTGATCTCATCCGGACCAAAGCCAAAAGACGTGTTCACATTACGTACGGCTACTCTGAGAATCGTGACATCAGTGGAGCCACCGCCCGCCCCAACTCCCGAGCTCGAGCCAGTACTGTTGCCGTCGAAGTCGAGATCCATGACCCGCCAGTCACGAAACGTCGGGGTCGTCGATGACGACAGCTGCAAGGCCGCAGCGTTACCCGTCATACTGACAATGGGGCTCGCCCCCGCACCGAACGCCCCGAGGGTCCCCGGCCCCGTCGCCGTGATCACGGCAGACGTTACCGTGGGAAAGATGTCATCGCGCTTGAACAGCACCCGATTGCCCGTCGTCGCGTAGCTGCTGATCGCTATAGAAAAATCGGCTTGCTGTGCGACGCTCGCGCCGACGGGGCAGCCTCCGACCCCGGCAACGGGCAAGCTCGAGGCCGCGACGCAGATCGTGTTCG
>Ga0315268_10002183_pt1 | contig 22315 bp, 21 predicted proteins | sample C1_top_MG_FD_204535 | JGI IMG/M metagenome (GOLD analysis project Ga0315268, IMG submission 204535) | Sediment microbial communities from Yellowstone Lake, YNP, Wyoming, USA - C1_top | ecosystem: Environmental > Aquatic > Freshwater > Lake > Sediment | place: USA: Wyoming | collected 2017-08-01 | reverse complement strand
CGCGTGCTGCGCTTCGCGCCGGGCGAAGAAAAGATCAGCACGGAGACCGAGTTGATCGAGGGCTTGAGCAATCCCACCTTGGACCAGTTGTTCCCGGATGAGGTGGCGCATTTGCGCACGGACGTGGAACTGATTCAAGGCGCGAGCACGCCCTTCTATTTGGCGACTTTCTTGGCGGGTAAGCAAACGCCGGTGTTCTTCGGCTCGGGCATTAATAACTTCGGCGTGCAAGAGATTCTGCAATCCCTGGTCGATTGGGCGCCGCCGCCGCTGCCGCGCGATGGCGGCAGCCGCATGGTGCAGCCGGCGGAAGCGGCCTTCACTGGATTCGTGTTCAAGATTCAGGCTAACATGGACCCGAAACACCGCGACCGCATCGCGATTTTCCGCATCTGCTCCGGGCGCTATGCCTCGGGTATGAAGGTGCAGCACCAGCGGCTGGGGCGCGAGATCAAGCTCGCCAATGCGCTGACTTTCATGGCCAACGAGCGCGTGCACATGGAAGACGGCGTGGCCGGCGATATCATCGGCATCCATAACCACGGCCAGTTGCAGATCGGCGACACGCTGACCGAAGGCGAAGCCTTGAGCTTCAAGGGCATTCCCTATTTTTCGCCGGAACTGTTTCGCACCGCGCGCCCGCGCAATCCGTTCAAAGCCAAGCAATTGCAAAAAGGCTTGCGCGAGTTGGGCGAAGAAGGCGCGATTCAGGTATTCGAAACCCTCACCGGCGGCGATACGCTGCTGGGCGCGGTGGGGCAATTGCAATTCGAGGTGGTGGCCTCCCGCCTGGCGGCCGAATACAAGGTGGATGCCATCTACGACGCGGCCGACATCCACACCGCGCGCTGGCTTACTTTTGCCGATGAGAACACACGGCGCAATTTCGAGAAAGAGCAATTCGGCCGCATCGCCCATGATGTGGACGGCAACCCGGTGTATCTCGCCACCAACCGCTATAACTTGCAGATCATTATGGAAAAATGGCCGCAGGTCACATTCCATGCCACGCGCGAGCACGGCCAGCGCTTGGCGTAAATAAATGTTCATCCGGGCAAAACCAGCTCACCTTTTTCTCCATCAGCAACTACTATTAAAAACACCGCGCCGCATTCGTCCGCGGATACGGCGCGGTGCCATGCGTAAGTAGCTACCGTCTCTAACCCTTAGTCAGATAGGAGAAGTTGTCATGCCCGCAGTTAAATCCCACTCTAAAACCCCTTCTGCAAATCAGGCCGCGATATCGCGCCAGGAAGCTTCCATCACCCCCGAACAGCGCTACCAGATGATCGCCGAGGCAGCCTATTTTCGCGCGGAACGCCAAGGCTTCCGTGGCAATCCGGCACAAGACTGGTCAGACGCCGAAGCGGAAATCGACCGCATCCTGCATCACCCGGCAAAAGCGGGGCTTTCCCCGAAACAAGCATTTCAACAAAAACTCGAAGCGCAACTCCGTGAATTGGATACCGCCTTCGACGAACTGAAACTGCAAGCCAGTTTAGCCAAAGCAGACCTTCGAACCGAGTTCGAGAAACAACTGGAAGTGCTGGCCGCCAAACGGACAACAGCGCAAGCCAAGCTGGGCGAATTAACCCGCCGCACGGAAGGTGCCTGGGAGGATTTGAAAGGCGGTGCGGAAAAAGCGTGGGACGATATGCGTCAAACGCTTAAGCAGATCGCTATCCGGTTCAAGTAACCATAGCGAGCAATCCATGCCGCTGCAACTCACTTCGAGCGCCTTTGCCGACGACGGCGAAATTCCCGCGCGCTATACCTGCGATGGACACAATATCTCGCCACCGCTGGCTTGGTCCGGCGCGCCGGCATCGACTCAAAGCTGGGTGTTGATTGTGGATGACCCCGATGCACCCGATCCGCAAGCACCGCGCAGGGTGTGGGTACACTGGGTTTTGTACAATCTGCCGACCGGCGTCACAGGTTTAGCCGAAGCAGTAACCACATTGCCGGCCGGCACCTTGGCCGGCACTAACGACTTCCAGCGCAGAAATTATGGCGGGCCCTGCCCGCCGATCGGCAGGCACCGTTATTTCTTCAAGCTCTATGCCCTGGATACGGTGCTGCCAGACCTGGGGCTTGCGGCCAAGACGCAAGTGGAGCACGCGATGACCGGGCATGTGCTGGCGCAAGCGCAACTGATTGGGACTTACCTGAAAGGCCGCTAGTGTGGTGCTGCTCTGTTGCTAGGCGTCCGAATTCTTGACGGGGCCATAAGGGGTATCACGCTTATGTTCCACCATGCGGTAGCGCACAAAATCCGCCACGTTGTGAAAATGCATGAAAGGGTTGCCCGCGATTTGCTCCCGGAGCGTAGTGCTGGGTTCATGGGCATAGTTGTGCCCCGGCAAGATACGGGTTTCCGCCGGAAAATGTTCCGCCAAATTCTTTAAGGTGTGGTACATGGCTTCGGGATCGCCCCCCCGCAAATCGCAACGGCCGCAACCATAAATAAACAGCGTGTCCCCCGTCAGTAATTGGCCGTGCACATGAAAACACGCGGAACCCGGGGTATGTCCCGGCGTATGCAGGAGTTGTATCGGGGTTTTCCCCAAGCGCAATTCATCTCCGCCATGGTGGGCGATGATGGGGAAGCCCTGCTTACCCCAAAAATCCGCCTCGGATTTAAGCACATGAACTTGTGCCGGCGCGTGCTCCAACAGATCCGCGACACCGTTGACATGATCATGGTGGCTATGGGTCAGCAGTACATCGCTGATGGTGAGCCCTTTTTCTTGCGCCAGCTGTATGACTTGATCGACTTCCCAAGCCGGGTCCACCACGGCGGCGCGGCGCGTAGCATGGTCTTCCACCAGATAAATAAAGTTTTCCATCGGGCCGAGCTCTAACTGGTGAATCGTAAATCCCGCTGTTTCCATAGTGCCCCCGCATGACGATTGTGACTCCCTGTCCGGCCTGATATTATAGCAATCGCATCACTGTTCCTTAGATCGCCGTGCAGCGATAAGTTTGCGAGAATTTCCGATGATAAGGGCGATTAGCCGCAACGGCAAAACACGCCGTCGGCAAGCCATGACCATTGTCCGTACAATAGCGGCATGCATTCCGCGACCACCACCCCTTATGCCACGCTCACGCCCGACACGGTATTAAATGCGCTGGACAGTATCGGCTTACACAGCGACGGGCGCTTACTCGCCCTTAATAGCTATGAAAATCGCGTGTATCAAATCGGCTTGGAAGATGCCTCGCCGGTAGTCGCGAAGTTCTACCGCCCCGCGCGTTGGCCAGACGCCGCGATTTTAGAAGAGCACGCTTTCACGCGAGAATTGGCCGAGCGCGAAATTCCGGTGGTCGCGCCGCTGGAAATCGCCGGCAACACCTTACACCGCTATGCAGACTTCCGCTTCACCGTATATCCACGCCGCGGTGGACGCGCGCCGGAGTTGGACGACCCCAACACACTGGAATGGATGGGACGTTTTATCGGGCGCATTCATGCGGTGGGCGCGTTGAAAACATTCCAACATCGCCCGGCGCTGGATATCACCAGCTTCGGCGACGTGCCGCGCGAATTTCTCCTGACAAATAATTGGATTCCACCCGATCTCGATGCCGCTTATCGCAGCGTGATCGATCAAGCCTTGGAAAGTGTGCGCCACTGCTATGCGCGCGCAGGAGCGGTTGCATCTATCCGCCTGCACGGTGATTGCCATGCCGGCAATGTGTTGTGGACGGACGACGGCCCGCACTTCGTCGATTTCGACGACAGCCGCATGGGCCCGGCGGTGCAGGATTTATGGATGATGCTTTCCGGCGAACGCGCCGATCGCGCGCGCCAATTGGCCGATGTGCTCGCGGGCTATGAGGATTTTTACGACTTCGATCCACGTGAACTGCATCTCATCGAAGCCCTGCGCACCTTGCGTCTGATCCACTATTCGGCGTGGCTCGCTTCGCGCTGGGAAGACCCGGCATTTCCCATTGCCTTCCCCTGGTTCAATACGCAAATCTATTGGCAGGATAGAATTCTCGAATTGCGCGAACAAATTGCGCTGATGGATGAACCACCCTTGTGGTCGAATAGTTAGAAGGACGAATTACCATGTGTGGCATTGCAGGTGAATTACGCTTCGATGGCATGGCGCCGGATAGCACCATGATCGAACGCATGCTGGCGCAACTGGCGCGGCGCGGGCCGGATGCGGCGGGTATGCATGTTGATGGCCCGCTGGCGTTCGGGCACCGGCGGCTGGCCATCATCGACCTCTCGCCGCGCTCGAATCAGCCCATGGTGGATACGGAGTTGGGCCTGGTGCTGGTCTTCAACGGCACCATCTACAACTACCCGCAATTGCGCATCGAACTGCAAGCGCGGGGTTATCAGTTTTTTTCCGATGGTGATACCGAGGTCATCCTCAAAGCCTATGCCGAGTGGGGAGAGGCGTGCGCCGAACATTTGCACGGCGCCTTCGCCTTCGCCGTATGGAATCACCGCGCGCAGACATTGTTTCTCGCGCGCGACCGGCTCGGCATCAAGCCGCTGTACTACAGCCAGAGTGCGAAAGGTCTGCGCTTCGCCTCCAACACCCAGGCGCTACTGGCGGCGGGCGGCGTGGATACCGCTATCGATCCCGTAGCACTGCATCATCAATTCACCTTGCACGCCGTGGTGCCCGCGCCGCGCACGATTTTGCAAGGCATTCGCAAACTCGCACCCGGCACGACGCTCACCCTCGATGCGCACGGCAAGGCCACCCCACGCCGCTATTGGCAGTTGCGTGCGCAGCGGCCCGCGACCGTACTCACTGAGCGCGAGTGGGTCGAGGCAATTCACGCGGCACTCAAAGCGGCGGTGAAAAAACGGCTGGAAATTGCCGATGTGAAAGTCGGTGTGCTGCTCTCAGGCGGGCTCGATTCGAGTTTGCTGGTGGCGCTGCTCGCCGAGCAAGGCGTGCCGGATTTGCTCACCTTCTCGGTGGGCTTCGAAGATCAACCCGAGGAGCGCGGCCACGAATTCGAATACTCGGATGCCGTGGCTAACTATTTCGGCACGCGTCATCACCAATATCACATCGCCAATAGCGAAGTGCTGAAGCGCCTGCCGGAAGCGGTGGACAATATGGCCGAGCCGATGGTGAGCCAAGATGCCGTCGCCTTCTATCTGCTAGCCGAACAAGTGTCGAAAACCGTGAAAGTGGTGCAAAGCGGCCAGGGCGCGGATGAAATTTTTGGCGGCTACTACTGGTATGCGCGCATGCAAGAAGATACCGCCGGCACGCCGCTGGAACGCTTCCGCCGCCACTATTTCGATCGCGATCACGACGAATATCTGCAAACCGTCATGCCCGCATACCACGGCCCGGACTACACCGCGCAGACTGTGAGCGCGCATCTGAGCGAGCCGCACGCGGACACCTTCCTCGATCAAGTGCTGCGCATGGATGCCACCATGCTCATCACCGACGACCCGGTGAAGCGCGTGGATAACATGACCATGGCTTGGGCGCTGGAGGCGCGCGTCCCTTTCCTCGATCACGAACTGGTGGAACTGGCGGCGCAAATGCCGCCGGAACTCAAGCTGCAATCGGACGGTAAGCATGTGTTAAAGCGCATCGCGCGCGGCCTGCTGCCGGATATGGTGATCGATCGTACTAAAGGTTATTTCCCCATGCCCGCGCTCAAATATGTGCGCGGTGAGTTTTTGGATTTCATGCAAGATATTCTGAACTCGCGCGCCTGCCGCGAGCGCGGCATCTATCAACGCAGCTATGTAGAAAAACTCTTGGCCGCGCCGGAGCGCTATCACACGCGCATTCAAGGCAACAAGCTGTGGCACCTCGCGCTACTGGAATATTGGTTGCAGCGCAATGTCGATGCGGGTGTGTAGACCCGATCATCCATTTTCATCATCGAATAAATATCCCCTCGCCCCGCCTGCGGGGAGAGGGTTAGGGAGAGGGATAATTGATTAGCACGATGATTCTCAGGTTGATTAATCTCCCTGCCCACCCTCTCCCCAACCCTCTCCCCAACCCTCTCCCCAACCCTCTCCCGCCCTGCGGGAGAGGGAGTAAAAATGAATTTTGACGTCATCATCATCGGCGCCGGCGCCGCCGGCATGATGTGCGCCGCGCAAGCCGGCTTGCGCGGGCGAAAAGTGTTGCTGATCGAGCACGTCGCTAAGCTGGGCGAACGTATTCGCATCTCCGGCGGCGGGCGCTGCAACTTCACCAATTGCGAAGTCGGCGCGCAAAATTTCCTCTCGCAAAATCCGCATTTCTGCCGCTCGGCATTAGCGCGTTTTTCGCAGCGTGATTTTATTGCGCTGGTGGAACGGCACCGCATCACTTATCACGAACGCGAGCACGGCCAGTTATTTTGCGACGACTCGGCCAAGCAGATTATCGACATGCTCAAAAAAGAGTGCGATCAAGCGCAGGTGCAATGGGCGATGCCGTGCCAAGTGACGCGCGTGGAACAAGGCGCGGAAGACTCGCGCTTCCGCATCCATACGACGCAAGGCGAGTTTGATTGCCAGTCATTGGTGATCGCCTGCGGTGGATTGGCCGCGCCGAAAATCGGCGCCACGCCCTTTGGTTACCGGATCGCAGAACAATTTCACCTACCGGTCATACCGCCCAAGCCCGCTTTGGTACCCTTGGCGCTCGCACCGGAAATTCTCGTACCGCTGCAAGCGCTGGCCGGTGTCTCTATCGATAGCCTGACCCGCGTAGGGAGCGGCAAACAATCCTTCCGTGAAAATATGCTCATCACGCATCGCGGTTTGTCCGGTCCGGCGATTTTGCAGATTTCGAGTTATTGGCAGATGCAGGAATACCGCGCGCAAGATAAGAAACAGCCCATCGAAATAAATCTGTTGCCGGGAATAGATTGTGCCGCCTGGCTGGCGGAGCATCGGCACGCTAAAACCTTACTGGCGAATTTGCTGGCGGAGAAACTCCCGCGCCGCTTCGCGCACGAGTGGTGTGCGCTCTTCGCATGGAACAAACCGCTGGCCGAATGCTCTAAGCGTGAAATCGATGCCATCGCACACGCCTTGCAGGGTTGGCCACTGATGCCGGCCGGCACGCTCGGCTATGACAAAGCCGAGGTCACGCTCGGTGGCGTGGATACGCGTGCACTGTCTTCCAAGACCATGGAAGCGGAAGCCGTGCCGGGATTGTTTTTCATCGGCGAGGTGGTCGATGTCACCGGCTGGCTCGGCGGCTATAATTTCCAATGGGCCTGGTCCTCCGGCTGGGTAGCGGGGCAAACAGTGTAAAGTTGGGTTATGTGTCGCAAGGGAGTAAATATCAATGCGCACTTTAAAATTGGCATTTTGGACGATCGCGCTAGCCGCACTGGCAGGCTGCGCCAGCCCGCGCTACCAAACCGTTTACCGCTACGAAGCGCCCACCGACACGGTTGGCCGCGCGTGCCTGGAAAAATGCGAACCGAAATTAGCGGTGTGTCAGACAAGCTGCCAGCATACCTATCAAGCCTGCTTGAAACGCATCGAACCGCTGGCCGATGCGCATTACGCTGAAGCGCTGAAGCGCTATCAAGTGGAATGGGCGGAGTATCGCCGGGAGTTGGATCGTTACCAGTTTCAATCGGCGCTAGGCTGGAACTATCCCGCACCGTGGCATGGCCCTTGGCCCTATTACTATTCTTATTACTATCCTTGGCCCGAACCCTACGTCTTTCCGCCGGCACCACCGGCTAAGCCCAGCCACGCTGAAGCTTTCAAGCAACTGCGGCAAGCGCAATGCGATGGTGATTGCGGTTGCCAGCCGATTTACGATGCGTGTTTTCTCACCTGCGGTGGCAAGAAAATTCCGGAAGTACAGTGCATCGCATATTGCCCGAAGGGCAAGTGAGTGCCATTAAGCGACGCGGCTCAGTTCAACAAATTCTCTCCGCCATGCTGTCACATGACGGAAATAATCCTATTCGTCAGGCACAATAGTAACGAGGTTAGAATGGAAAACGAGATACTTAACCAACTGGTCTGGATGAAGTGGCTGCTTGTCACTGTTGTCATAGCAATCGCCGTTGGCACTGTTGCCCTTACAATACTCGTAAGGATATTTTCGAAAATACCAGAGCAGATAAAGAACGAAGTTTCCTTCCCAGACCGTGCAAAGGTTCTACTTGATCAGGGCAAGCCTGAAGAGGTAATTAGCCTCGCTGAAGGCTGTGTTTCGAAATTCCCCGCCGATGCTCAAGCGCATTGGTTCTTGGGGCAAGCTTGTTATCGTGTCGGTGACCTCCGCCGTGCACTCATTTGTCTACGTAAAACACAAGAACTCCAGCCCGATTGGGAGAGTTCATACACCGGACCGCTAATACGGATAATCGAAGAAAAACTCGCGGAAGGCTACACCAAACCAGAATTGAAGGTAGTTGCGCCCAACCCGCTCGGTACAGATGCGCCGCCTAGCGGCGGCACGCCGGTTAGCTAGCACATTGATCCTGTAGAGAAACTCATTTCGACAATTGGCGCCGCAAGCCTGATTTAATCAGGTCTCGACGATCTCGCCACCCGATCTTGCCACGCGTGCTGCTTCCCACGCGATGAGCGCGACTTTTCTTTCCGTTCCCCAACGGTAGTTGCTGATTTCCCCCGTTTCACGGATGACGCGATGGCAGGGAATGAGCAAGGCAATATTATTCTTCCCCACAGCAGAACCGACACTGCGCTGCGCTTGCGGCACGCCTGCCATGTGTGCGAGCTGGCGGTACGACACAAGCTCGCCGGGCGCCACTGATATCAACGCCTCCCATACTTTGATTTGAAAATTTGTCCCGCGCAGCATCAAATGCAAGGGCTGGTCTAATGGTACCGCACTGAATATCGCGACCGCCAGTTGCATTGCGCGCTGTTCGTCTGGTAGAAAAGTGGCAGCCGGCCACTCCTTCCTCAGCGCTGCCACAGCATTACCTTTCGTGCCTTCTTCCAAAAACGCGACATGGCAGATGCCGCGTTCCGTCCATGCGATGAGAGCATCGCCAAACGGTGTCGGCGCCGTGCCGAACCGGATCTCGATCCCCGCTCCCATGGTTTTTATCTCGCCCGGCGACATGGCTTCGCAGCTCACCATCAAATCATGCAGGCGCCCGGGGCTCGATAATCCCGCTTCAAGCGTAACCGACAGCAGGTCTCCGGCGCAGCGCAATGCCTGCTTGGCGTACTCCTTCGTCACATACTGCAAAAACCGTTTGGGCGAGACGCCCGCCCATTCGGAGAAGACTCGTTGCAGATGGAATTCGCTCATTCCAAGACTATCAGAAATTTCCTTGAGCGAGGGCTGGCGCCGGGCATGACTGCGTATAAAGGCTATGGCACGCGCGACCGTCTCATATTGTCTGCCTTGATCTTCAATCGCATTACGCATTGCGATGCCCCCTGCGCAGCATCGGGGATGCCGAAGCAAATACAAAGCTGGCAACGTTCACGATCGATCCAAGAAGTTTTTGCACATACAGAGTATCGCGAAGTATCGAGTAGGTTTCCACCCGATTCTTGCGGTCTTGCGCAACACTGAAATCGCCAGGCTGAAGAGCTGTCTTTGCCTTTAGCTCGCGTTGTCCAACGCCGCTTCCAGCTCCAGCCAGGTTTCTTCCAGTGTGGCGATTCTTTGCTCCAAAGTTTCGCGCTCGCTGTTAAGTAGATCAATCACCGAGACATCCGGATTTTGATAGATATCCGGGTCGGCGAGCTGGCTTTGAATGTCATTTAGCGCGCTTTGTACCGCCTGCAATTCACTGTCCAATTTACTTTGTTTGGACAGCAACGCTTTCTTTTTACCCGATGCCGGGCGCGGTGGTTTTTCTGCGGCTGGCTTGGCTGCCTGCGGTGGGGGAGCACGACGCTTTTCTACCCAAGTACGATAGTCTTCCAAATCACCGTCGAAGGGCACGGCTGTGCCATCCGCCACCAGCCACAACTCATCGGCGGTGGCGCGTATCAGGCTGCGATCATGCGACACCAGCACCATCGCGCCGGTGTATTCCTCCAAGGCCACCGTCAGTGCATCGCGCATATCCAGATCGAGATGGTTGGTCGGCTCATCAAGCAACAGCAGATGCGGTTTTTGCCAGGCGAGCAGGGCCAGCGCCAAGCGGCTTTTTTCGCCGCCGGAAAAACCCGATACCGGCCGGTCATCGCTCTCCCCCGCCAAGCCAAAGCGGCCGAGAAAATTTCGCAATTCTTGGCTCTTGACGCCGGGCGCGATGCGCATGAAATGTTCGAGCGGTGTGGCCGTGGTATCGAGATGGTCCAACTGATGTTGCGCAAAATAACCGATGCGAATATCGGGGGTGATTTCCACCGTGCCCGCGCTAGGCAGGAGTTCGCCGACCAGCAATTTTATCAGCGTGGATTTTCCCGCGCCGTTCGGCCCCAGTAAAGCAATGCGCGCACCGGCGCGCAACACGAGATTGAGATTGCTCAGCAAGACACGCTCACCATAAGCGGCGGCGGCATTGTCGACTTTGATCAGCGTATCGGGACTGCGTTCCGGCGCTTCGATTTCCAATTCGAAATGGCCGTCTTCGAGATGCGCCGGGGCGATGCGCTCCAAACGCTCCAGCGCCTTCAAGCGGCTTTGCGCCTGTTTGGCTTTGGTGGCTTTGGCGCGAAAGCGGCGCACGAAATCTTCGAGATGCGCAATCTTTGCCTGCTGTAGCCGCAGCGCTTGGTTTTGTTGGGCTGCGCGGGAGGCCACGGTGCGCTCGAAGTCATCGTAATTGCCGCTGTACATCTCGATGGTTTTATTTTGAATATCGGCAATGCGATTGACGCAGGCATTGAGAAACTCGCGATCATGCGACACGAGCAAGATACTGCCCGGATAACGCGCCAGGTATTGCTCCAGCCACAAGATGGCTTCGAGATCGAGGTGGTTGGTGGGCTCGTCCAGCAGCAGCAAATCCGCGCGCCGCATGAGCGCGCGCGCAAGATTCAGCCGCATGCGCCAGCCGCCGGAAAAGCTCGCCACCGGGCGTTGGATATCCTCCGGCGCGAACCCTAAGCCACTCAGCAGTTGCGCCGCACGCGCCGGGGCGGCATAACCTTGGATGGCTTCGAGGCGGTGCTGCGCCTCGAACCAGGCGTCATCGTGCGCCTCGCGCCCGATAATGGCTTCCAATTGGCGGAGTTCGATGTCGCCGTCCAGGGCAAATTCCAGCGCCGGCCGGTCGGAGTTGGCGATTTCCTGCTCAACAAAGGCCAAGGTCTTGCCGGCCTGCAGCGAAATTTCGCCGCCATCGGGCTTGAGTTCGCCGAGTATCAAACGAAACAGCGTGGATTTGCCGCAGCCGTTCTTGCCCACCAAGCCGACACGTTGTTCGGCGAAGATTTGCAAGTTCGCGTTGTGGAAGAGCGGCTTGTTGCCGGCGAGTTGATTGAGATTGAGGATAGTGAGCACGGGCGACATGATAGCCTAAGCGGCGGCGCTTATCTGAGTTAAAATGGCGCTTATTTGAAGCGCATATCGATGGCCGCCGTGGCCCACTCCTTTAGCCCCCTCTCACGCTTTCTGCTTAAGCTCTTGGCCCATATCCCGCTGCCGCTCGCGCATGGCGTGGGCGTGCTGTTCGGCTGGCTGGCGGTGCTGTTGCGGCGGCGGCTGCGGCATGAAATCCGCGCCAATTTGCGCACAGCGGGATTGGATCATTCGGCCATGTTCTTGCGCGTGGGCGGTGAATTGGGCAAGGCGCTGGCCGAAGTATTGCCGATCTGGCTACGGCCCTTGGACCAAGCGGTCGCGCTGGTGCGCGACTGCCGCGGCTGGTCGCATGTGGAAGCCGCCATCGCCAAAGGTAAAGGTGTGATTATTCTCAGCCCGCATCTCGGCTGCCAAGAACTGGCCGGCCTGTATTTCGCGCCGCGCTGGCCCACCGTGGCGCTGTACCGGCCGCCGCGCGAAGCCTGGGCGCACGCCTTGATGGTGCAAGGCCGCCAGCGCGGCCAAGGCCGCATCGTGGAACCCAATGCGCTCGGTGTACGGACCTTGCTGCAGGCGCTGCACCGCAACGAGTTCGTGTTTATTTTGCCGGATCAAACCGCGAATACCGGCGAGGGCGAATGGCTGCCGTTTTTCGGGCGCCAGGCTTTCATGCCGATTCTGCCTTACCGCTTGATCCAAAAAACCGGCGCCACGCCGCTGCTGGTGTATTGCGAGCGCTTGCGCTTTGGGCGCGGCTATCGGCTTTGGATAGAACCGATACCGGCGCTACCAGCGCGAATAAGCGACGCGGGGAAAGTCGTGAATAGTCAGATCGAGGCCGCGATCCGCCGCCATCCGCAGCAATATTTGTGGAACTATCGCCTGTATCGCGTGCCCGGCGCCGCGCCACCACCACCACAGTAAAATTTAACTTTATTTCCTCTTAACAATGGATGAATCATGCAAACGATTAAGAACCTGAATGCCCGCTACGCCATTGCGAACCACGTCTCTTTCAAAGAATCGGACGGCCTGATGGTGGCCGAGATCGACAACGCCCACGCCACGGCCTCGATCTGCCTGCAAGGCGCGCATCTCATGACCTGGACGCCGAAGGGCCAGCAGCCGGTGATCTGGCTCTCGCCCGCCGCCAAGCTCGCGCCGGGCAAGTCGATCCGCGGCGGCGTGCCGGTGTGCTGGCCGTGGTTCGGTCCGCACGCGACGCAATCGAATTTTCCCGGCCACGGTTTCGCGCGCACCGTGATGTGGGAAGTGATCGGCACCAGGGCGCTGAAAGACGGCGCTACCTGGCTCGCGTTTCGCCTCGTACCGACCGAGGCCACGCGCGCGCAATGGCCGCATTCGTGCGAGCTGGTACTGCAAGTCGCGATCGGCACAACGCTCGATATGGATCTCGGCACGCTCAACACCGGGAGCACGCCTATCACTATTGGTGATGCACTGCACGCGTATTTCGCGGTGAGCGATATCGCGCAAGTCGCGATCCACGGCCTGGGCGGCGCGCCTTATATCGACAAAGTGAATGGCAGCGCGCAAAAACAACAAGCCGGCCCGGTGAGTATTGATCAAGAAGTGGATCGCATCTACTACAACACCGGCCGCGATTGCCTGATCGAAGACCCGGCTTGGAAGCGCCGCATCCGCATCGCCAAACTCGGCAGCCGCTCGACCGTGGTGTGGAATCCATGGGTCGAGAAGGCGAACAAAATGGGCGATTTGGGCGAGGACGGCTACCACCATATGGTATGCGTGGAAAGCACCAACGCCGCTGACGATGTGATGACGATTGCGCCGCAGCAGGAGCATCACTTGTGGGTGCGCTATGCGGTGGAAGCGTTCTGACTATTTTGTCGGGTCGTGACGAATTCTGCGTCTTAGCCTAAATCCCCCTGTCCCCCATTTTCAAAGGGGGAACCTACTGCGAATACCTTGTTAGAAAGTTCCCCCGTTGAAAAAGGGGGACAGGGGGATTTTCTCCAATGTCATCCAAGCCCTTAAATCGAGCGATCCCCGCCCGGACTGGGATGCAACTCGATGTAGAAGGTCGACATCGTATTGTCCGGCTTGCTTTCGATCGTGGACTGACTGCGACGCATGACCGCCTCCACCAATGCGGCGTTGATGCCGTTCCGGTCGATAATCGCCGGGTAGAGCCGATAATGTTTTTCCAGCGACAAAGCCTGCTCGCGCGCATGGCGTTCGAGCCGCTGCCGCGTAGCACGATCCAGTTGCGCCAAGGATAATAGCCACGGCGCTTGCCACGCGTGGAAATCGGCGATCAATCGGCCATGCGCCGCATCGTGACCGTGGCCTGCGAGCAAGAGCGAGGGGAAAGCGTGCGCGTCCAAATGACGCCCTTCCAGCGCGGGCGCCGAGCCGATGCAGGCTAAGCCCGTGCCGCCCTCCGGCGTGCGGCGAAACCATTGCGCAAGAGGCGTACTCCCGGCACAGCGATTGATATAGCGCGTGAGGTAGTCCGCCGCGGGTTCGGTGACAGCATCCAACTCCTGCATGACGGCGCTGCTAAAATGTTCCGCCGCGGTGTAGCCCGCGCGCCATTCGACTGCGTGGTCGAGCGCGATCGCGCTCTCCGCAATCACACTGACCAGCAAGGCGAGCGGTTGGCGCGCCACATCCAGCAACCACAATTCGTAATGATCTTTGAGCGCGAACGGCAGTTGGCGGTGTACCCGCGTGAGGTGCTCGTACACCATCGCGCCCATTTCCTCCATGCGCATAAAATCATCGGAAGGATAGAGCGGGCCGCGCTTCAAGCCCTTCTCCGGCGACCAACTGCCATAACGAATATCGGTAATCTGCGTCCAGCGATTAACCGTCAGGCCTTCCAGCAAGGTGTCGTTGGAAACATAAATGTCCCAATGCACGCCATCCAAGGTCACCGCTTCGGCGGAGGCGTAACGAATAGTGTGCATGACCCCGCGAAACGGGTTAAGCAGACGTTGGGCGTAACACTCGACCGACATGCCGCCAATTTACCGCAAGCGCGCAAGATGCGGAATAAGTATAAAACGAATCCCCTTGAAATTTGGGAAATTCGTCCTAGCCTGAAAGACATCACCCCTATTTTCGAGGAGAGCATCATGCTTGAAGAAACGCTGCAAACCCTGCGCGGTAAAATCCACACGCCACCCGCGGATTTTCCGTATGCCCCACTGGACTGGACGCCCGATAATGCGCGCCTAACAGCTCAGAATGAAGGGTTAACGCTTACCGAAGCACATTGGGAATTGGTACGCGCATTGCAAGAGTATTTTGCGCGCAATGAGGATACCCTGCATACACGTGAGTTACACGATGCGCTGGATGAGCGTTTTCATGTTCAAGGCGGGATTAAATATCTCTATACACTCTTTCCCGGCGGGCCGGTAGCACAAGGCTCCCGCATTGCCGGGCTCAAAGCGCCCGCCACCGCGGTGGACCAAAGTTTCGGCAGTGTGATGTAGGCCTAACCGGCTTGGCGCAGCCCCAAGTCCTGCGGCAAAGCCGAGGCGGGATAATGAAAACGCACCGGACCATCGAATTCGCCGTTGATGAATTGCTTTACAAACGGGTGTTGAGACGCCAGCATCTCCGCTGGCGTGCCGGAGGCGACGACTACACCTTCCGAGATGAAATACACGTAATCGACCACTTTGAACGATTCCGCCATATCGTAAGTCACGACGATGGAAGTAATGCCGAGCGCATCGTTCAAGCGCCGGATCAAATTCGCGATCACGCTCAGCGAGATCGGGTCTAAGCCGGCAAACGGCTCGTCATACATCACCAGCATGGGGTCGAGCGCGATGGCGCGCGCCAGCGCCACGCGCCGCGCCATGCCGCCGGAAAGATCGTCGGTGCGAAAGCCATGCACCCCGCGCAGGCCCACGGCATCGAGCTTCATCAACACCAGATCGCGAATCATGCTCTCCGGCAAATCCGTATGCTCGCGCATGGGAAACGCCAGGTTCTCGAACACCGGCAAATCGCTGAACAGACCACCGGCTTGGAACATCATGCCCATCTGGCGCCGTAATTTATACAGCGCGGCATCGTCCAGCTCATGCACCACCTGCCCCGCTACCTTGACTTGCCCCGCGCCGGGCGTGAGCTGGCCGCCGATGTGGCGCAGCAAAGTGGTCTTGCCGCAACCGCTCGCGCCCAAAATGGCGACCACTTTGCCGCGCGGGATGGCGAGATTGATGCCCTTCAGAACCTGGTTGCTGTTGTAGGCAAAATGCAGATCCTTGATCTCGACTAAATACGCTGAAGACAAAGCGAACTCCCTCTATCCCGATGCGGGAAAAACGCTAGCTTTGCGCATACTCGGGGGGTGCGTCAAGCTGTAATACGCCGCAGCCAGCGCGCGCCCCATTGATGCAGGCTCAAACCCAAGGCGATGCACGCCGTGCCGAGCCACACGCTGGCCGGCACCGCCTCGGCGTTCAAGCCGTGGCCGAGCAACAGCGCGATCACCGGCGTGACGAGCGTGATCAGCGCCACCCGCCCCGTTTCCATGTGCTTGATCATGTAGTAATACAGCACGAAGCCGAACACCGAGCCGAACACGCCCAAATACAAGATCGCCGCGCCGGTACGCATCGAGAGATGCGCCGGCCACTGCCCATCCGCCAGCCACCACACACCGAAAAACAAGGGCAGCGCCACCAGCAGCGTACCTAAATTGATCGCCACCGGCGAGCTATCGTCGCCGATGCGCTTGATCCACACCAAGCCCAGCGACTGCATCCCCACCGCGAGGAGCAACACCCCTATGCCCTTCACCGCGCCCGCGCCCAACCCGAAATTACCGTGAAACACCAGCACCAGCCCGCACAGCCCCAAGAGCATGCCCGCGATTTTTTCCGGCGCGAGCGCGCGCTCTTCCAGCCAATACGCCGCACCGAGCCCGGTCATCATCGGCGACAAACCGAACAACACCGAGATCACGCCCGAATTGACATATTGCGCCGACCAATAGGTAAGCGACATGGCGCCGAACATACTCAAGCCCCCGGCCAGATATGTCAGGCGCGCTTTGCGATGCCACGGGAATCGTGCGCGCAATGCCAAGAGCAATAAGGCGCACAGCAGCGTGCCGATCGCCATGCGGGCCAAGACGGCGAAGCTAGCACCCGCGCCCAGCGCGCTCCATTTGATGGCGAGCGGCGTGGTGGACCAGATCAGAATGACCGAAATAAATGCGGCGGGCAGCGACATGCTTTCTCCTTTTGCCGGTACAAAAAAACAAAAGCCACAGATTTTAGTCTGTGGCTTTTCTGGGAAATAGTCTTGTTACAAAGGGCTAAGCGCTATTTCTCCAGGCCACGGGCCGAACGACGACATGCCATGCACGCAGCATTGCGCAGGGACGTTTAGAGGCCTGACGGATGTGAAATAGGGAAAGCATGCCGGCATTATCGTGATACAAACTTGGGCATGTCAACTTTCATGTCGCCAGCCACTCTTGCAAAACGGTGCGCAAGGCCGCGTCCTTCACCGGCATGGCGAGCGCGGCATCGATGCGCAAACGGCTGCGCACTTTATCCAAGGCTGCTTGATTCTGCGGTTCATACAACACCAGGATTTTGGTGTGCGTCATCGGCTGCGCCGCCGCCAGCAGGGATTCGAGATTGCTGAGGCGATCGCGAAAATCGGACTGGGAATAAAAATCCGCGACGATCACATCCGGCTGCAACTTGCGTAACGAGGCAATCGCCTTGCGCACCTGACATTCGGTGCTCACGGCATAACCCAGACGTTGATAGTCTCCGGACAGCTTAGCGTGCTCGAGAAACTCGACCACGGCCAATAGTTTCTTGGGCGGGGAAGTCATGCGCGGCATCTTTCATTTGGAAGCCGCCATCCTACCCGGAAACCCTGAATTTGGCTGCCCGGCGACCCGCGCAAATCTCAAGCCACTAAAAAACAAGGTAATTTCAACAATCCAAACCCATGAATACTTGACTGTTTCTCTCGACTAATGTCTAATAGCCGTAAGTTTTATTCAATTATTGTGGCAGCGCGTGGAGTGCGGTCGCCTCCGCGGAACACGCAAGCAAGGATCAACGATTAGGAGATGTGAGCAATGAATATTCCAGAACGCGATGGCGATGGTTATCTCGCCGATATGAGTGAGTGGACGGAAGAAATCGGCCGCGCAATGGCCGATGCCGATGGCTACGAGCTTACCGATATCAAGTGGGGCCATATTCTGAAGGCGCGTCAATACTTCGAGGAATTCGGCAGCGTGCCACCGATTCGCAAGTTCGCGAAATATATCGAGGAAGATCAGAACGCCTTGTTCAAGATCTGGATGACCGGCCCGATGAAACCCATCACCAAATACGGCGGCCTGCCCAAACCGACCGGCTGCGTTTAATTCGTATTCACTCTGCTTTAAAAAAGCGCCTTCCGGGCGCTTTTTTTTGGCCAACGACAAAACGCCGGATGACCCCTACAATGCAGTGTCCGCGAAACATCGCCTCGCCAGAAGAATAGAAACAACACCATGACCGCAGCCACCGCGCTCGCGCAAACCGCCGTACACAAAACCGAAGCACTGCTTTTTTTCACCTTGCTGCAGCTCGCGGTGATTGTGATTTTTAGCCGCATCGGCAGCGAAATCGCCGCGCGCCTCTCCCAGTCGCGCGCTGTCGGCGAAATCATCGTCGGCATCCTGCTCGGCCCGTCTTTATTCGGCTTACTGGCGCCGGCGGTGTTTCATTATGTGTTTCGTTCGAGCGCGCCGGAGCCCATGACCATGCTGAGCCAGATCGGCTTGATCCTGCTCATGTTCCAGATCGGCCTGGCGTTCGATTTTTCTCATCTCAGCGCCGCGCGCAATCGCCGCGCCGTCGTGCGCATCGCCGCGGCCGGCCTGATTTTCCCCTTTGCGCTGGGCCTGGCGTTTGGCTATTACTCCGCGCCTGATCTCTCGCCCAAGGCCGACCCGCTGGCTTCGGCGCTGTTCATCGCCACGGCATTCTCGATCACGGCGCTGCCCATCCTGGGACGCATCATGATGGAATTCGACATGACGCGCACCACGCTGGGCGTCATCGCCATCAGTGCGGCGGCCATTAACGATGTCATCGGCTGGCTGCTGCTCGCGGTCGTGACCGCGCTTGCCGTTTCCCATTTTTCGGCCGAGCATTTCATCGCGACGCTCGCCCTGCTTGGGCTCTACATCATCGTGTGCTGGTGGCTGGTACGCCCGGCGCTGCGTCGCGCCATCCGCCATTCGGTCGTATCCGAACATCGCTTCTCCGCCAACTTGCTCGGCCTGATTCTCGCCGCTATTTTTCTGTCGGCCATGGCGACTTATCAAATCGGCATCTTCGCCATCTTCGGCGGATTCATGTTGGGTGTGTTGCTGCACGATCAGCATGAAGTGGTACGCGCATGGAAGCAAAAAGTGAGCGGATTCGTCACGGTTTTTTTCCTGCCGATATTTTTTACCTATACCGGGCTGCGCACCGATATCGGCGGACTGGATAGCGCCGCACTCTGGGGCTGGTGTGTCTTGCTGATCGTGCTTGCCACACTCGGTAAATTCGGCGGCTGCTACTGGGCCGCGCGCTGGTCCGGCCTGAACCATCAGGAATCCAAAGTCATCGGCATCATGATGAATACCCGGGCCTTGATGGAATTAATCATTATCAATGTCGGCTATGACCTGGGCGTCATTTCGCAGAACGTTTTTACCATGCTGGTGTTGATGGCCATCCTCAGCACCGTCATTACCACGCCGGGTCTGAGGCGCTGGCTGCCAGGCGCGGGAATACCGCTTCCCGCCGGCCACCATACGGCTGAATAGCGCATGACTTTATCCGGGTGCTTACTTACAATGACTAGATGCTAAAAGATGAAACATCGCTAGCTGGCACGTCTTCTTGCGACGTGCTGGTCATCGGCGGCGGGCCGGCGGGATCAACCATCGCCGCGCTGCTCGCGGAACGCGGGCGGAACGTGGTGCTACTTGAAAAAGCCACGCATCCGCGCTTCCACATCGGCGAGTCTTTATTGCCGTTGAATTTACCGTTGTTCGAGCGCTTAGGCGTGCGCGAAGAAATCGAGCGTATCGGCATGATCAAGTACGGCGTCGAATTTGTTTCTCCTTGGCATGGCGACCCCGTCACTCTCAACTTCGCGAACGCATGGGATAAAGCTTTTCCGCATGCTTATCAGGTACGGCGTTCCGACTTCGATCATATCCTATTCAAAAATGCAGTCGCCAAAGGCGCGACGGCGCTCGAAGGACACAAAGTCACGGGCGTTACATTCCACGCCGGCGCAGGCGCCACGGTAACCGCTGTCGATGAAGCCGCGCAGACGCGCCAATTTCAAACCCAATTCGTGGTGGACGCATCCGGTCGCGATACTTTTTTGGCCAATCAATTCGGCATCAAGCAACGCGACAAGAAACACAACAGCGCCGCCCTCTTCGGCCATTTTTCCGGCGCCACGCGCCTGCCGGGCAAGGCCGAAGGCCACATCAGCATTTTCTGGTTCGATCACGGCTGGTTCTGGTTCATCCCGCTTTCGGATGGCGCCACCAGCGTGGGCGCGGTGTGCTGGCCATACTATATGCGTTCGCGCAAAACCGAGCCGGCGCAATTTCTGCTCGACACTATCGCGCTCTGCCCCGCGCTCACCGAGCGCCTAAAAGGCGCGCAACTGATTTCGCCGGTCACCGCGACCGGAAACTATTCCTACACGGCCAGTCGCGCGTCCGGCCGCAATTACTTGTTGCTGGGCGATGCCTTCGCCTTTATCGATCCGGTGTTTTCCTCCGGTGTTTTCCTCGCGATGAACAGCGCGTTCATCGGTGCGGATACGGTGGAAATCTGTCTCGACCAGCCGCAACAAGCGGCGCATGCCTTGAAGGCTTTTGATACCACCTTACGGCGCGGGCCAAAAGTTTTTTCGTGGTTCATCTATCGCGTCACCACGCCGACTTTGCGTGATTTGTTTTTGCGCCCGAGCAATTTCTTTCGTCTGGAAGAGGCCATACTCTCCCTGCTTGCAGGCGACATCTTTCGCGGTACGCCGCTCGGGCTCCGGCTGTTCGTATTCAAGGCCGTGTACTACGGCAACAATCTCATCAATCTAAAACAAAGTCTAATAGCATGGAAAAAACGCAAGCGTGCTATTCGCGATCCGGAAACGGTTGCGATGACAGGCCAAGAAACCTGAATCAAGCGGGCATGATGGCATCCCTGGCGCTCGCCTATTTGAACCCCGGCGAGCTTCCCGCCCACCTTGCGCAACACGCGGGACATGTTTTAGGCGTAGCGGCCTTCGGCCATAACCATCCCGTAGCGAAAATATCCGGCTGCCCCTTGATCTGGGTAGATATGCCGGTACTCGGCGCGGATACACTATTCGAAGTGTGGACCAGCAGCACGCCCGTCGCGTACGCCAGCAGCGCAGGTATCAGTAGCGCCCACAACACGGATGTGCTTTATGGCTGCTTTGAAACACCGCAGTTGCCTGGGGAAAGCATCGAATCCGCAGCCTTCCGCGCATACACCCAGCTCTTCGATTTCATTGATGACGCCGGCTATCCTCACCTGTGGCGGATTTGGCATTATTTTCCCCAGATCAACGCGGCCGAGAACGCGCTCGAACGCTATCGCGGTTTCAACGTCGGGCGCCACGAAGCGTTCATGGCCAAAGGCCGCTTGGTCGGCGAAAAAAATGTGCCGGCGGCATGCGCTTTGGGCAGCCGCAACGGCCCGCTGGCGATTTATTTTCTGGCCGGCAAACAGGCCGGCACCCCGATCGAGAATCCCCGCCAAACCAGTGCTTACCTTTACCCTGAACAATATGGTCCGCGCAGCCCGGCTTTCGCGCGCGCTATGCTCGTGGGCGAGCAACCCGAACAAAAATTGTTTATTTCCGGCACGGCAAGCATTGTCGGCCATGCCAGCCGGCATGCGGGCGATGTCGCCAAACAAGCGCGTGAAATCCTAGTGAATATTCGCGCGCTGCTGACGCAAGCCAGACACAGCGGCTTCGACATGCCCGGCCAGGAACCTCACCTGCGCCTGAAAGTGTATTTGAATCGCCCCGATTCTCTGCCGCTGGTACGCGACCAAGTAAGTGCGGCGTTCGGCACGATGCAACAGGCGGTATACCTGCAAGCCGATGTTTGCCGCACGGATTTGCTGCTCGAAATTGAAGGTGTATGCAGCTACCCTAGTCTTAAAAATGAACCTGCCTAGCAATAGCACTATTCCGTGCACCCATCACACACGTGAAGCACTATCATGGGAAACCAAGGTGTGAATCACGTCGCGCGCTGTTTGCGTTTACCCTATGAATATTTCGTGCTCTATGCCGGCCTGCTCGTTTTTGCTGTGATGTGCCTGAGCTGGAGCCTGCTTGCCACCCTGCTTTTCCCGCTGTTGCCGCGACGCATGCGCGCGCCTTTGGGACAGTTCGTCATCATGACCGGGTTTCGCGGCTATCTTGTTCTATTGCAAGCCAGCGGCCTCGTCAAATGCGACCTCCGGGCATTGGATGCGCTACGCCAAGCAGGCGCCTTGATCATCGCGCCCAACCACCCTTCTCTGATCGATGTGGTGTTGATCGCTTCGCGCCTGCCGCATATCGTGGGCATTATGAAAGCCGAGCTTTGGCACAATCTCATGCTGGGCGGCGGCGCGCGGCTGGCGGATTATATTCGCAACGACTCGCCCACCGGCATGGTCCGTTTGGCCATTGCCGCGGCGCGCAACGGCAGTCAACTGCTGATCTTTCCGGAGGGAACGCGCACGCGGGGCCAATCGGTGAATGCCTTCAAACCCGGCTTTGCCTTGATTGCGAAAAAAGCGGGCGTGCCGATACAAACGGTT